>Ga0172379_10000854_pt1 | contig 69526 bp, 72 predicted proteins | sample GrowelOW334metaG_FD_119756 | JGI IMG/M metagenome (GOLD analysis project Ga0172379, IMG submission 119756) | Groundwater microbial communities from an aquifer near a municipal landfill in Southern Ontario, Canada - Groundwater well OW334 metaG | ecosystem: Environmental > Aquatic > Deep...
ATCATCGGTTTTGGTTTAAATTCAGTTTCTTCTTTCAATCTCGTACCCTGACCTCCGCATAAGATTATTACCTTCATACCACATCATAACACAAGTTTTCCAAGATCATCTATTTATCAACACTACCCCACCAAAAATCAAAAACACTCCCAAAAACTTCATTAAAGATAACGATTCATTAAAAAATATAGCACTCAAAAATAACACAAAAATATACGTCAACGACAACGAAGGATACGCTACCGACAGCGGAAAACTCTTTAAGACAAATAACCACAATATTGCCGAAATACCATAAAAAAAGAAACCCAATAATAAAGATGGTGTCAAAATCGCTGAAACTATCGAACCCAAATTAGGGTTTAAATTTATATTAGATACACCCTTTTTTAAAAACATTTGCCCCGCAATAGCAATTACCATCGCCGCAATCATCACTAAATATTTCATTATCTAATTTATCACAACCATAAAATTGTTAAAATATTAAAATTCGATATCATGACTAATGTTTCTATTATCATTCCTAACTTCAATGGAGAAAAATTTTTACCCGACTGTCTCAACTCACTTTTAACCGCCATTAAAAATTGTCCCTCAATCAAATTTGAAATAATATTGGTCGACAACGCCTCATCTGACAATAGCATTAAAATATTTAATCAATATTTTTTAAATTCTAAGATTCTTTTTCTTGACAAAAATTATGGGTTTGCCCAAGCCGTCAACCAAGGTATTGATGCTTCTACTTCCGATTGGATCCTGGTCTGTAATAACGACCTCAAAACTAGTCCTTACTGGTTATCCATAATTACCAAAGCTATCAACAATAATTCTGATCCAAAATTAGCTGCTATCACCGGCACCATCCTTAATTACAGTGGCACAGATATAGAATCTCAAGGTCTAAAGTACTACCCCTACGGCAAATGCACCAACCTAAACAATCACAAAAAAGTCACTCCCAAATTTCTCCGACAAATTAAAACATTACCATCAAAATACATCTGGGGTGCTTCCGCCGCTCTAACTTTATATAATCGTAAAATCTTAAAAAAAAGCGGTAAATTCGACAACGATTTTTTTGCCTACGAAGAGGACGTCGATTTAGCCATCAGACTGCAACATCTCCGCTATCGGACACTTTACGTCCCTGGTGCCGTCTGCTATCACCTCGGCGGCGGTACCAGTAATAAAATGGGTAATTTCCGATCAATGATGGACGCCAAAAATTGGATTTACATCATCATCAAAAACTACTCTAAAAAAGAAATCTTTTTAAATTTATTTCCTATAATTATCGAAAGATTACGTAATCTGTCCGGCTTAATTAAACATACCCCAAAAACCAAAATGATACCTACTATCGTCAAAACTTATCAACCGGTCTTCAAAAATTTTCGGCTCATGATTCAAAAAAGAAAACAAATTAATTCCTTATATTCACTTCTTCAGGATAAGACTTAATTTTGGCATTAATCAAATATTCTTTCTGATTGTCACCAAACGTGCTTTTTACCGTAAAAGCATCAAAAATCATTATTGGCTTATCGGAATTAATCGTCTTTATTTCCTCAAAAATCCATGGATATTGCTTAAAGTCCACATTTGGGTACCTTTTACTATAAAAAATCCGGTAAATAACCAAAATATGTATAAAAAGATATCAGGTCAATAAATCTACCGAAAGGCACAAAATAATATTGATTATCCAAACCCGATTCTTTAGCCACCATTATAGCGTTATACACCTCCCTGTCCATAAACACTTTTCTTTCCCCGAATAATGAATTTCTTTCTCCTACCTTTGTAAATATTGACACCCCTAAAATCACTCCGGCCAATAATATTAAATAAACATTATTTCTTACCAATATTTTTCCTTGATCTATCCGTTTAAAAACCAAATATACTGTCAATATCAATAAATATATTACGACTGTATACAACGATTTATTGTAATAATAAGCCACCGACCCTTTTGACATCAGACCATAAACGCCAAGTATAATCGGATAAATTGCCGCTACTCCTAAAAAGAAATCAATATCCGCTAATTTTTTGGATACCATTCTTTTACCTGATTTTAAAATCAAACAAATCAATACCATTACCAATATTTCTGCTCCTTTAACCCCAACCACACCACCACCGGCATTTATTTCTTTAACCACATCGAAGTTCCGCATTGACATCCAAACAGGATATATTGATAGTCCTCCGACTATTGCACTTGTTATATAAAACCACCATTTCACATACAATTTATTTTTTATACATTCCCGCAAAAGCACTAACCCCGACAGCGGTATTAAAAAATACCAACTATTGGCTATTCCAAAATTTAAAATCAATAATTTCAGCCAATAAACAAAGCTGTTGTCTGTCTCCTGCTTTTTCAATACAACCGAAGTCATCACCATCAAAATTATTAAACCTGTCAACTGAGCCATAAAACCATAATCAAACAAATTATAAAAAGTGTTCTCAAAAAAATAAAAAACTATAGTCAACAATAATAACCAATGAACAATTCTCCATTTATTTCGATTCTCTACTACCGACATCACCAACACCGACAACCAATACCCAAACCAACAAAAAATTGCTATTGTAAACAAACTAAAAAAACTGGTAATAACAACCGAATCAACCGAACTTAACCACGGTTTAATCAATGTCAAATAAACCACTCCGGCATTCGAGTAAAAACCCGACGGATATTCGGACCACCCCGACCAAGGTTTAAAATTATCAAAAACACCCGAACCATAATTCAATTTCCCTGTCTCCACCATCTTTATAAACATATTAAAATGAGCCATTACATCCACCCCGGTTGTAATTACAGGAAAACGAAAAGAATGATTATAATTCCATAAGACCGATACAAATGATAACCCCATAACTAATACCAGAAGTATTGAAAACACATCACTTTTTTTGACTAATACCATTTTGATATTTGACCTAAATATCCACAGTAAAACTCCAAAAATAAACACTCCCAGTACAGCCAAATATAAACCGTCTATCTGTCGGTTAAACCAAAACCATATCAAAGATAACCCTTGATTAATCAAAAACACGGATATCAAAACTGCTGAAACAACTTCCAACACCGATATTTCTTTGTTTAAACTCACTTTTTTATCGCCAATATGCATATTTCCGGTTTTAAAAATTTAACAATTACTTTATTCCACGGATAATAGTTAAAAAATGATCCATGGCTAAATGATTTAACCACACAAAATTTATTCGACACAAACCTGACAAACTCATTCTTATCCCATTCAAATACATGGGTCGGATCATTATGAATCGGATGCAAAATAAAATCAGCGTCATAAGTTGTTATAAAAATTGATCCATTAATCCTAAGAATACGATAAAACTCATTTAACAAATTTTCAAAATCATGAACATGTTCAATTACATTAACCGCTATTACTACATCAAATGACGCCTCACTGAATTTCAAACTCTTCTTTGCCGGATTTACCTTTTCAAATTTTACCTTTGGAAATCTCTTTCTTGCCTTAACGATATTAATATCAGCTCCTGTCACATTTTTTGTTATTTTAGAAAAATAATTCGTATAATCACCAGCCCCACAACCATAATCTAAAACCACCGAATCAGTCCCGATAAAATTACTCTCCGCTATCTTTTTCAAAAGCGGATCATTCTCCACATCCCTGACTCTCATATATGAATATCTACTATCATGATAATTTCGATAACTCGGTTCAGAATATTTTCCTTCAAATTTACATTTTCCACACTCGGCTCTGATCCCGTTACTTTCTGTTAAAAAGTAGCTATTTCTAAAACACTTTGGGCAAATCATAAAAAGTTATTTATGAATTTATAATATTGCCTATATATTGGATTAACAAATCTTTTAACTATAATACTGTCCATTTCCGCAAAATTTAACCTTGAACTAAATCTATCGATTATTTCTTTATCCAATATTAATCTTGTCTTCTGAATAAAATTCCGCCTGAGTCTGATTAATTTAATATTTTTTAAAATATACACATAAGATTTGATCTTTAACCCAAACCAGCCATCAATCAAGGCATAAATTAACAACAAAACTTCGTTGATAATAATTATCGGTAACAACAAAACTACGGTCTTTCTCTGATAGTTTTCCCCAATCATCATCAATCGATTCTTTTCCGAGTGGTACCATTTATTTTTATTTTTTTTAAATTGATACTTATGCCAAACTACACCCTCCACCGATAAAAAATGTTTATAGCCCATCATCAAACCCCGCCAACAATAGTTTTGATCTTCATTATACATAAAAAATTCATCATCAAGTTTACCGACATCCTTAAAGTAATCCCTAGATATCAACATTGCTGTCCCCGAAACAGAAACAATCTCCTTGTCTTCTTTGGGAATATTTGAGACTAGATACGAACCACAATACCCAAAACCCAAATAATGAATTACGTTCCCAGCTGAATTAATTAATTTTGGCCGGTCATCCAACATTATCATTGGTTGAACTAAACCGATCTTAACCCCGGTTTTATTTTTTGACTCAAATGTATCAACCAAACTGGATACTAAATCTTTTTTAACCTTGGTATCCGAATTAAGAATCAAACAAAAATCAGCTCCGTCCTTAAAAGCCATTTCCATTAATTGATTATTTCCTCCGGCATATCCATAGTTCTTGTCAAATCTTAATACCCTTACTTTAGGATATTCTTTCTCAATATCTTCTGCCGCCCCATCCCTGGAATTATTATCAGCAAACCAAACAGTATAATTATCGTAATTTTGAATCAATAAATTTAAAAAACAGTCGTCAATATTGTTCTTGGCATTGTAACCCAAAACTAATACCATCACTCTTGGTCTCATTTAAGTGCCTTTTTTCTAACCAGTTTTTCAATATCGTCCTCGTACTTTTTTATTTTGATATTATTTTCTATTGTCACATACGCTAATACCATGAAAGCCATTATCATCCCCAAGTCCATCACTCTAACAATAAATAATTCTTTTATCAGCGGCGCCAATAACACTGGAAACAACGAAAAAACTCCAAACACCAGCCAAATTAAACCCCACACTCCAAACATTTTATTCGACACATTACCCTTTCTCCAATGTAGATAAAGTACATAAACCATAAATAAAGCAAAAGCTATCAAAATTAATTGAACTCCGATTATTGTCATTTTGCCAAATACCAAAAGGGGATTTGAATTAATATTTTTAACGCATCTAAAATAGTTACCCCTTTATATTTATCAATATAAATTGTATCAATCTTTATTTCCGAAAACTTAATTTTATACTTCCCAATTTTTGTTGCCATCTCTGTTTCAACTCCATATCGTTTCGCTGACCATTCAATTTGGGGGTAAACCTCTCTTCTAAACCCCAAATATCCCGATAATAAATCTTTCTTTCTAATATTAAAAAATAATCTAACCAAGTTAGTTGCTAAAATATTCCCCCACCTTCTCATTAAAGGCATATTCTTATCCATCAAACGATAACCAAACACCACCGGTGATACCTCTAACTCCTTCTCAAACTTTCTTAAATATTTTGGATTATGTTGTCCGTCAGCATCAACAAAAATCACCGCCTCATAACCCAACTTCCAGGCCAACTCTACCCCGGTTTTCATTGTTGAACCTTTTCCCAAATTAATAAGATGCCTCTTAACAATTACCCTTTGATTATCTTTAAAAGCCTTTTGGATTAATTTATAAGAACTCTCAGTCGAACCGTCATCAATCACCACCACCGAATTTTCAGTATTCTTCAAAATTTTTTTTATCGTTGCTACCGCTAAAACCCCTTCGTTATACTCCGGCACCAAAATTACAATTTTCACAATTTTATTTAATATCCTTACTAAACAAACTCATTGGTATTGTTCCCCAAATTACCCCCAATTTCTGGCCTGAATATCCTAAAAAATCTATCTCTTCTTCATTATAAATCACCCAACCTCGATTCTGCAGATTAGTCACACATGACTTATATTCCGTATTTAAACCGGTTTTTGCTCCAATAGTCACAAAAGTGATCTCTTTTTTATCGCCAATTTTAAGCATTAATTTAGATTTTTGCTCAGCTATATATTTTTGATTATTAGTCATCTGACTATAAGCAGTTTGATCAATATTAACCACCGGTAAATTATTAAAGGGGGATACCACGTAATAAGACATACCTGCAAATGAACAGTTCAAATATATATCCGCCGAATTATTATTTTTTAATTTAATCTGACTATTAAACAAATTCGGTAAACTCTTTGGGTAACTTAGACGATTATAAAAATATCCCGGTCGGAAACTAACATCATAAGCCAAACTTAAATTAATTACCCGTTTATTCTGTACCAGTAGCCACAAACACGCCGGTACAAATAAAAAAAACTTATATCTTCCTAATTTTTTATTGAACATAATCAATATCAGTAAACCGCCCAAAAATTCCAACGCCAAAGCATATCTTAGATAGCCAAATTGAATACTCCAAATCAGATAACTCAACCAATAAAATACCAATAATCTCGTCGTTAATTTATCGTGTAACTCCTTCTTAACTAAATAAAACAAGCTAATTAATCCACCAAAGATAAAATAAAAATTTATTTTAAAATCATGAAATAAATCATGAACCTGCCCTAATCTCGCCGGATCAAAAATTGAATAGTAACCCCACATCAATTTTTGCCCTAAATTTTCACCACCAAACTGGGGTTCATGAAAACTTACCGGCGAATAGTATTCTGACTTAAAAAAGGCATTATAAAATGGAAAAACAGGATTTCTTGTCTCCTGCCAGTTCCTGATATACCACCACCCAGGTAATGACAAAAGAATTATTCCGGCCAACACCAAATTTCTCATTTTTATATTCTTGTCTCCTTTTGACATTATTAAATCAACTAATAGTGTCATTCCCAAAGCTATAGCAATATACAAGTTAGTTTGCTTACCCCAGACAGAAACTGAAATTATCACCGCCGAAATTACCAAATCCAAAAACTTTTCCTCACTAAAATATTTTAATAAAAAATAAACACCCCATACCGTCAATAAAGCAACCAGTACATCATTATAATAAGTAGCAATCCCCAAAAACAGCTCAAATGACAAAAAACTACTAACCAGCAAAAATGTATTTAAAAGATTACCTCTAATGTTTTTATCCGGAAATATTAATCTGAATATTTTATATATAGCCAAAATCGATAAGTATATAGCCACTATCGAAAATATTGTCCCTATCCGATAACCCAAAACTCTATAAAATCCGTAACCCACCGTTTCCAATACCGGTGAAAAATTATGAATTCCCGTCGGAAAAAACTCATATTTATCATTACCTGGATTCCAACCCTTAAAACCTAAATATAAATGATAATTCAGTGAATCGCACGATACGTCCGGCTCCAATACCCGATTTACAAACAGCAACAGGGGAGTCAGTAAACCAAAAACCAACAACCCGATTGCCAAAACTTTTTCAATTTTTTTCCAATATTGCCTCACTGTTCTAGTTTAACTTACTTTCTTTTATAATTTATAATCACTTGTGATTAAAATTCTTAAATGGCTACCGGTTTTTGGTTTAATTTTTATCTTCCTCTTTCTCCGCTTCTATAACATCAAAAATTCTCTATTCTTTTTCAATGACATGGGTCGGGATCTTTTGGTTTTACTGGAAATGATTCAAAATAAAAAACTAATTCTGCTCGGTCCCCAAACCAGCGCCCTGCCCATCAATCAAAGTCCGCTTTATTATTATCTGATCTTTCCTATTTACCTTATTTCCGGTCAATCTTTTTTATCTGCCAACCTTACTCTGGCTTTCATTTATCTCTCTTTGTTTCTTTTTAATCTTTACCAATATCGTCATCACCAAACATATATCTGTTCTCTTCTGATTTCCTTCTTCTTACTATCAATTCATCCTCAATACATTCTCCAGGGTAGATTCGTTTGGAATCCCTCATTTTTAACCCCATTTCTCATCACCGCCATTCTAAGTTTTTTTCAGCTTCTCCAAAAATTTAATTATAGATACCTACTAATATCCACCATATCCCTGGCCGTTTCTTTGTCCCTGTCCTACTCTATTGCACCCATAACCATTGCCATTTTAATTTTTTGTCTATTTAGCAACCAAAAAATCTTTGTCAAATATATTATCTGTTTCTTCTCATTTTTATCTTTCATCAACCTTCCGGTTATTGTCTACCAAATGAAAAAATTAATTATTTCGGGAACTTTTATCTCTTCAAATCAAATTAATCAAATAAGCCATAACTACTTCGATAAAATTGACGCATTTAAAAATTATGTTTTAGCCTCCGGAAACCCCATTATCGATAATTTTCTGTTAATTGGACTTATTATCCTTACTGTATTTTCGTTCAGATCCAAAAATAATTTATCAAAATATTTAGCATCACTACTAATTATCACCCTTCTCATTACTATTCTCTCTCCTTTCAATCTTCAAGCTCATTACATTTTTGCCTTAACTACTTGTATATTTTTACTAATCGGCTCATTAAACCTAAAAAACAGTTTTTTAATTATCCTTTTGTTAACCATCTTATACTTATCTCCCCAAAAACTCACTGCTTACTTTCAATCATCCCCCCGTACTTACCGGGAAATGAACACCTGCTTTCAAAAATATTGTCAACAACATCCCGAAAACACCTATGTTTCGGTTCAATCAAACCTTTATCCTTATCACTACGGCCCCGAACATCGTTACCTAATGAAACTAAACAGTTGCCACGTCAAACACATCGAAACTGAAAATAATCAGGCCAATTTTATGGCTGTTGTTCTCGACAGCAGCACCTTCAGCGACCAAACCAAATATTATGAACTTGATTTGTTTGGCAAACACAAACAAATATCCACATTCAACTGTTTGCCAAATCTTCAAATTGTAACTTTAGAAAAAATTTAATTATCCAAATCCTTCGTTTCATAAATTAAAAATTGCTGTTTGAAATCAGTATTTCGGATCATTCCCACCTCTTTAAACTTATCACGTAAATGACCCACAATAGGATTTATCGCCGAGACAATATATACCGTTTTGGGAAAGTACACCTCTTTATTCCAGTCAACGTATTTAAATCTATATTTCCCAATAGCCAGACCACCACCATCATGTCTTAGTTGCATTTCTTCGGACGTAAATGCTCCAAAATACCCAAAGTATAAATGGGGGACACCGGTAAATTGACCGAATTCTCCAAATCTGTCCTCTACCACCACCCGTTCATATTTATCAATGTTTGGTTTAATAAATTCCCACGCCTGTTTATACCCATACTGAAAATTATTACCACTTGTTATCGGATAAAACACATAATATGCCCGCGAAAATACTATAAAATTTATTAAAATCAGAAACACTATCACCTTAGCCACCATGCCATATTTTTTATATAAATTCCACCACCCTCCGGCCATGATCAAAATAGTCGGAAACAAAAACACTAAATTTCTTACCGATGCTACTCCTCCAAAGGTTAACGCCGGTATAACCGGACAAACTAACCAAAATACAATCAGCCCTTTCCACCATTTACCGAAGATATTTTTTACATTCACCAATCCAACAATCAAAATCGGCAACGTTGCCAACAAAAACCATCCGACATCCAACGGCTCTCGTTGATTAAATAAATTTGTACCGCTAGTAAAGTTATTGTCAAAACTAAAGTGTGCCAAATAGTTATGTATTGGACCCAAAACTAACACTAATATTTTTTTTACCAAACCAACATTAGAATTATTATAGAAATCTTCCGATCCGGGACCTTTAAACCATATTTGAGTGTTAGCTCGGCCATTACTATTCGTCAAAGTCAAATTTATAAAATCATAAAAAATCGGTAAAACCACCACTAACAAAGTCGTCCAAAACACCACTAATTTTCTAATCGAAATATTTTTCCTGGACAACAATGAAAAAACTATTACCATTATCGGAATCAAACCCCTCTCAGTATGATATGCCCAAACTGACAAACCCCAAAATAAACCCAACAAAACCCCATAAATATTTCTCTTTTCTTTCCACAACTTTACTAAGCACCAAAAACCTACCAAAACAAACATCGCTGCCAGATTTGATTCAAAACTAATTCTCGAAGCAAAAATATTTTTTGGGTTTAATCCAAGCAAAAACGCTGCCACAATGCCTATCCCTAAGTTTCCCATCTCCTTACCCAAAAGTGCGATAAAAACTATCGAAACTAAACTTGCTAAGACGGACAAAACTCTGACTCCGTACTCATTATTTCCCAAAATATAATTTATAGGTATGTTTAAGTACGCATACAGAGGTGCTTTATAGTCATTATGTGACTGAAAAGACAATGGCCATGAGTGACCATGTTCATCTTTTCCAATCATCCTTATTGAATAACTATCATAAGCAATCGAAATTTCATCATTTCCTAAATGCGGTGGGTTTTTATCCAAATCGACCAACCGCAAGTAAGCACTAAATATCACTATTACCATTAGTATTAACCAAAATAATTTTTTCATTTCAAAATCACATCAACTATAAAGACTAATAAAAAAACCCACCCATATTTCTTAAACCGATCATTTTTTACTCCTTCACTTATTAATAATACGATCGGAATTGTAGCCAACGTCCATGCCTTTTTTGTATCAAGTAATATTACCATTCCAGAGCTAAACGCAACCGTTAAAATCCAGACTAAATACAACCACAATCTTTTTTTGTCATTTAGCAAATTCTTTATTCCCAAAATCAGCAAACCAAACCCGGAAAAACCCAACAACCTCACCCAATGACCAATAGATAAAATCTTAAATGTAGAATCTATCCACAAAAAAACCGTTTGCCAATTTTGATAGAAAACCATTCTTAATCGGTAAGGCATACCTACATCATCATATCGATATCTATCAATTATTTTAAAATAGGCCGGATTTGTCAAATTAATTTTCTCTAAATTAAAATTCATTTTCCAGCCATCAATCCCAAACAAACTATTCACCTGTAAATTCAAAAAAAACAAAATCGGCAATACCAATATCGCTGTTTTAAATCCCCACTTCATCCAAATAACCCACAACAACAAACACAAAAATATCCATTGTATCTCCGGAACATACCCAACCCGCCACCAAAAAACTCCTAAAATAATACCCGATACAACTATCACATCCTCATTCTACATGATCTTTTCCCAAGGGTATTCGACATATCCAAAATGTCCATATTTAGCTGTATTTTGGTAAATCGGTCTTCGTAAATCTAATTTTTCAATAATTCCTTTAACTGATAAATCAATTAAATTCCAGGCAAAATCCTCTATCTGCTTCTTGTCTTTCTTTTCCGTCCCAAAACATTCAACTGCTTTTCCTACCGGATCTCTTTGGCCAATAGCATAAGCCAACTGAACTTCGCACCGGGAAGCCAAACCGGCCGCCACTATATTCTTAGCAATAAACCTAGCCGCATAGGCTCCACTCCTGTCAACCTTAGTTGGATCTTTACCTGAAAAGCAGCCTCCTCCGATTCTACCCATTCCGCCATATGTATCAACCACAATTTTTCTTCCGGTAACTCCAGTATCACTGGCCGGGCCACCAATTTCCCATTTACCCGTTCCGTTAAAAACAACCAAACTCTCATTAATTTCACCAAATCCGTATTCTTTCAAAGTTTGATTTACCGCCTCACTCAAAAAAATCTTCTCTGCCTCTGAATTATTTACCATTTCATAATTCAACGGTCTGGCAATTACCACTTTCAAAATTTCTACCGGCTGATTATTTTCATAACGGACGGTCACCTGTGATTTTCCGTCCGGCCTTACCCATTCATATTTATCCTGCAACCCGTCCATCTTTTTGCATATTTTGTGAGCCAGTATTATCGGTAAAGGCATTAATTCTTTTGTTTCGTCACAAGCATAACCAAACATCATTCCCTGATCGCCGGCCCCTTCATGATCAACCCCTATAGCAATATCCGGAGACTGTTGATGAACCAGTACCTCCACAACGCAATTTTCATCAAAATTATATTCCGGTTTCAAATATTTTAATTCTTTTATCTTCTGCCGGGCTACTCCCTCAAAATCTATTTCTTGGCTACAGGTAACTTCCCCGGCCATAATACATTTATTAACTGTCACCATCGTTTCCACTGCTACCCGGGATTTCGGATCTAATTTTAAAGCTTCATCCAACACCGCATCCGAAATTTGATCACAAACTTTATCAGGATGACCGGCACAAACACTCTCCGACGAAAAAAGGGAATAATTCATATTTTTTCCTTTTTAAAATTAATAAGGCCTGTCTTTCCAAATATTTTGGAACGGGCACCGCGATTCGCCAACTGGCGAACTCGGTTGCCAACCCCTACATCCACCTGTGGGATAAGGAGATACTCTTGACAGTAAATTTATTATAACTATTAAAACAACAAAAACAATCCACCAATTAAAGAATTTAGTATCCCCATTAAACCTCCGAACGTTGATACTAATAAAATTTTTTCATTGACAATTCCCAATGTCCCAAAAAAATATAAGAACAAATTTTCTCTGGCTCCAAACCCGGCCACTGAAATAGGTAAAACCAATATTAAAGATATTATCGGCAAAAATATCAATACTTGTAAGTATGATATTCCCGCCTGAAAGATTAAAGAGTAAAACCAAAATGGCGCCTGCCAAATCGGTTCACCCACCAAAGATATCAATAAACTTATTAATATCCTTTTTTTATTCTCATTTTTGAATAAGTCGAGAACCTCTAATACTTTCTTTAACTTATTAAACCTGCCGAGCAATTTATCAAAATCAACCAACATTACCGCTAAATAAAACAACACTATTCCGATATTAAGAAAAACAAAAAACCACAATAAATATTCTGGAAATTGATATTTCAAAAGTTTTCCTACAACCAACGCCATCAATGCCATTATCCCAAAGGCAGTCAGTCCTACAATTCGATCAATAATAACCGAACTGGCAATCCTAGTTTTAGATAATTCAGGATAACTCTCCTGCAGCGACAACCATTTAAGTAAATCTCCCGCCATTGCTGTCGGAAAAAACAAAGAATAAAAAACCCCCCGATATGTCGCCTTAGTAAAAATCAAATAATCCTTAAATGTCGGATTTTTCAACAACAAAATACTCCACCGCACCCCACCGATAAACATTACTATTGCCATATACAACAATATTCCCACCACATAAATTGGTTTAACCAAACTTATCTCTGCCAGTAAAGCAACAACATCTATTTTCCGAAAAGCAAAAAAAATCAAAACAACCGAAAAAATCAACCGAAACCACTTCGAATTTACCACCTTCTTAAGCTTATTAATCATATCGGCTAAACTATACTATATCAAAACAACAAAATATTTATAGAATAGGGAAACACTTATGTCAAAAGACTGGCTTATAATCTTTATAATCATTATTGCTATTATTACCTGCCTCTACGTTGTTTTTAAACCAAAACCATCCGCAAACATCACTTTAGAAATAAAAGATAATATTTTCAACTTAGAAGTTGCCAAAACAGTTCAACAACATTCCCTCGGTCTGATGAATCGTCAAAGCTTATGTCCCAACTGTGGCATGATATTTATTTTTGGTCTTGAACTCCCCCAAACCTTCTGGATGAAAAACACTTTCATTCCTTTAGATATTATTTTTCTCGACAAAAAAGGGGTGGTTATCAACATTTCTCAGGGAACACCAAAATCTTTAGAAATGATTCCCAGTACCAGACCTGCTCAATATGTTATAGAATTAAATGCTGGTACTTCCCGACAAATTAATTTACAGTCCGGAGACACCATCAACTTAAGCAATTTGTTAAAATAATTTATCAAATGATTATAGGTATCGACATTTCTTCTATTCCTTACGGTACCGGAGTTTCTAACTACACCATCAATTTGGTTCGCCACCTGCTTAAAACTGATAAAATCAACACTTACAAACTCTTCTTTACCTCTTTTCGCCAACCTCTGCCTGAGGAAGTTAAGCTTTGGCGTAAATTACCACGTATTCGAATTTATCACTACCATCTGCCACCTACTTTTTTTGAAATTCTCTGGAATCGCCTTCATATTTTCCCTTTGGAACTATTTGTCGGAAAATGTGACGTTTTTCATACTTGGGATTGGACCCAACCCCCGGCCATCTCCGCCAAAACAATTACCACTGTCCATGACTTTGTTCCCTTCCTTTTTCCGGAAACTCAGCATCAACGGATTATTTCTGTTTTTAAACGCAAATACTTCTGGGCCGCTCAAGTTAACGATTTATTTATTTGTGTATCCCAAAATACCCGTCACGATTTGCTCCGTCTTTTTCCTAAATTAGACCCCCAAAGAATTACCACCATTCCTGAGGCAGCTGAAGACAAATATCTTAATTTTGTCCACCAAAGCCCATCAGAAAAAAAACTAAAAATAGCCAAAGTCAAACAGCTTTATGACCTAAAAAATTATTGTCTTACTATCGGCACCCGCGAACCCCGTAAAAACCTACCCCGTCTGATTGAAGCTTTTATCAAATATAGAAAACTTAATCCCAAATCAAATATGGAACTGGTGATTGCCGGCAAATACGGTTGGGGAAATGATATTAATCACCTTAAAAATCCCTTCATTAAAATTCTTGGTTATGTTCCGGATCGCGAAATCACTTCGCTCTTGGCCGGAGCCACTTGTCTTTGTTACCCTTCACTTTATGAAGGTTTCGGTTTACCCCCTCTAAACGCCCTAACCTTAGGCATACCTTTAATTACCAGTAACTCATCATCTCTTCGCGAAGTCGCCGGCAATGCTGCCATTTTTGTTGACCCCACCAAAACCAATGACATCGTTCTGGCCCTAAATAAAATCATTTCCAGTCAGACTCTCAGATCAACTTTGTCGCGCCGCGGATTAAAACAATCAGCCAAATTTTCCTGGGATAATACCGCTAAAGAAACTTTAAAAGTTTACGAAAAATTATGTTCATAGGTATCGACGGTAATGAAGCCAATATCATTACCCGAGTTGGTGTTGGTCAATTTGCTTTTAATATTCTCCATCAGCTACACCAACAGGACAAAACCAATCATTATTTTATATACCTTAAAAACCCACCTATTTTAGATATGCCACCGGCATCAAACAATTGGCATTATCAGGTTTTTGGTCCATCAAAATATTGGACCCGTTTTGCCCTTCCTTTAAAGCTATTCTTTCAAAAAATCAAACTTGATTTGTTTTATTCCCCAAGTCATTATTCCCCTCAACCCTGTTTAATTCCCACCATACCTACCATTCACGACATCGGTTACCTTCAATCTCTTGATCAATTTAATAAAAAGGACATTTATCAATTGGTTAATTGGACCAAAGATTCACTTCAGCACGCCTCACACATCATCGCTGTTTCCGAATTTACCAAAAACGAATTAATCAAAACTTATCGGATCAATCCCAAAAAAATATCCGTCGTTTATAACGGAATTAACCAACATCACCTCAATCCTGACAAATCAGTTTTAACTAAATTTAAGATATCATCACCTTATTTCTTAGCTCTGGGCACACTTAAACCCAATAAAAATTATCCCTTCCTAATAGAATCTTTTTCCAAACTGCCGGGCAATTATCAATTAGTCATTGCCGGTAAAAAAGGCTGGTTATTTAACGACATCTATACCACTGTCCAAAAATTACACCTAGAATCAAAAGTAATTTTTACCGATTACATCACTGAAATTGATAAAATATCACTTTTAAAATATTCCCAAGCCTTAGTTATTCCCAGTACTTACGAGGGTTTTGGTATCCCCGCCCTTGAAAGCCAAAGTGTTGGTACCCCAGTTATCGCCGCCAATATTCCACCCCTTAAAGAGGTTTTAAAAGACAGTGCTTTGTATATCGACCCAACCGATCAATCAACCCTTGTTTCCGCCCTAAAAAATATTTCCCTACATAAGGCCAATCTCATAAAACGAGGCACAATCCAATCCCAAAAATTCACCTGGGAAAACTCAGCCAAATCTCTTATTACTATCTTTAATCATCTATAATCAATTATGCACGAATATGTTGGCCAACCAGTTACTCTTCAAAATTTCATTCCCAAAGTAGTCAATCGTCTTGGTACCTATTTTCTTGAATTTTGGCTACTTGTACTTCGCTTAGTTGGCTGTATTCCATTTCATTTTGTTAGAAAAATATTTTACCTTATCTCTGGCGTAAAAATTTCCTGGGATTCAACTATGCATATTGGTGCCAATTTTTTTAATCCGTCGGGTATTACTATTGGTCAAAATACCATTATTGGTGATCATTGTTTTCTCGATGGTCGAGCCCCATTAACTATTGGTAATCACGTCGATATCGCTTCTCAAGTTTTAATTTATAACGATGAACATGACATTAATTCACCTGACTTTAGCAACTCTTTTAACCCCGTAACTATCAATGATTATGTCTTTATTGGCCCACGAGCCATAATTCTGCCCGGTGTTACTATCGGTAAGGGAGCTGTTGTTGCAGCCGGCGCTGTCGTCACAAAAAATATTCCTGAATTTGAGGTTTGGGGAGGTATTCCTGCCCAAAAAATCAGTATTCGCCGTTTGACTAATCCCAATTATCAACTCGGCCGGCCCATGCTATTTCAATAATGTTCAAAAAAGCCTTTTTTCTACTATTTTTCCTTTTTAACCTTATTACTATATTATATTTAATTTCACCAACACCCCAATTATTAGACATGACCAATGCTGCCCGCTCCGACGAGCCAGGTGATACTATTCAGCTTAAAAACGTTTCCGCCTATTACACCAACCTCAGCCGTACCGAAGTAATTAATTTCTACAAAGCCAATTATTCTGGTCTGTTTAGAATCATCCTCAACCACCCTCCTGAAAAAGCCAAAACCATCATTCGTGATACTACCCAAAGCTATTACCTCGAAGAATTCATTCTCCCTTTAAAAGAGTCACTCTTCATCAACGGTTTTGAATGGGAAAACGATGTTTTCACCAAACCGGAAAAACGGGTTCAAAATAAATTGATTTATAAAGGCAAAGAATACAAAACCAAAATCACCCTTAAAACTTTCCCTACTAGTCTTCCTCGCCGCCTATTAACTCTCTTCTCTGTCGAAATCGGTTTAGTCACCATCTTTTTTATGTATAAAAAATTTCTCAAAAAATGATCCAACCTATCCTCTCAATTATTATACCCTCATACAATACCGCCGATATTACCATTAACTGTCTTAAATCTATTTTTACCGACAAGGGTCTCAAACAAACACCTTACGAAATAATAGTTATCGACAACAATTCCACCGATGATTCTGTATCCAAAATAAAGTCATTGAAAATTAAAAATTGTAAATTGATAATTAATTCCGTCAATCTCGGTTTTGCTAAAGCCAACAATCAAGCCATTAACATTGCCAAAGGCAATTATCTTTTGTTCCTTAACTCTGACACCATAATTCTTCACTCAGCTATCAGCCAATCCCTGGATTGGCTCTCATCACACCCTGAAAGTGCCGGATGTACCGCTCAATTACTCAATAGTAATAATTCCATCCAAGCTTCAGGTGGCTATTTCCCCAATCTTCTTAATACTTTCACTTGGTGTTCTGGCCTAGACGACCTCCCTTTTATAAACCGACTTATAAAACCCATTCATCCTCATACTCCCGATTTTTATACTCATGATAATTATTTTCTAACCGACCATTCTCAGGATTGGATTACCGGTGCCTACATGTTAGTTCGCAAAAATATTATTGATAGTGTCAATGGTTTTGATGAAAACTATTTCATGTACGGTGAAGAATTAGAAATGTGCTATCGGTTAAAATCAAAATTTCCTCAGCTCAAATTTTGGTATCTTGTCGGCCCTCAAGTAATTCACCTTGGCGGTGCTTCGGCCAAATCCCGACAACAGATATTTGAACGGGAATATTCCGGACTCCTAGCTTTTTATAAGAAACATCACCCTTCGCAATTTCCGTTTGTTAACCTTTTTATTTCTCTTAACCGTTTTCTTCATTCCACTGTTTATACTTGGTTAGGTCTTTACCATGTTTAAAAAATTTAACCCTCTCCGTTCAGTTCTGGCCATTCTCCTAATATTTATTCCACTTTATCCAAAGTTTCCTCTGGTCAGTGTCACTGGAACCTATGTCGCTATTCGTCTGGACGATATTATTATTGCTCTCAGTATTCTGATTTATCTTATCTACCAAATCAAACATCAGTTTCCCGTTTTTAAAGAAAAAATCACCCCATTATTTATCGCCTATTTTATTGCCATCGTTTTAAGTTTTATCTACGCCGCCGTAATTTTTCAAACTGATCCTTTTAATATTCTTCTTCTCAATTTCTTACGTCGATTTGAGTACATTTCCCTTTTCTTTATCGTTTTATCCACTATCAAATCCATCTCTGATCTTAAGTTTATTTATATCACCACCTTACTAGCTAGTGTTGGCGTGGCTATATACGGTTACGGCCAAAAATACCTCCGCTTTCCGGTAGTTTCTACCATGAACGAAGAATTCTCCAAAGGTCAATTGCTCCAAATGGACATTTGGACCCGAATCAGCTCCACCTTTGCCGGTCACTACGATTTAGCCGCTTACTTAAGCGTTGTTCTCATTATTATTGGCACCATTACTATTCTCCAAAAAAACCTGTTTATAAAATTCATTAATATACTCATCTGGCTGGCCCTCTTTAATTTACTGACCCTGACCGCCAGTCGGGTATCCATCTTTGCCTATTTTGGCGGCTTTGTTTTTGTCCTATTTATAATCAAAAAATATTTCTGGATTATTCCGGTTACCCTCCTCCTTTTATTTAGCCTCTTCAACTCTAAAGATCTCAATCAGCGTCTATTAGCCACCATTCCCGCTTTACAACATCAATTCTTTCCATCCTCAACATCGCCACTTTCTCAACCTACCTTAACACCTACTCCGATTATCTCCACCACTCCAACCAAAATTCCACCAATTGCCATCACTACCCCAAAAATTCCCACACCAACAATTATCCGCCATCAATCAACCGACGAATATTTGCCCATTGATACCGACATCGGTGTTGCCCGATCCGGTGAAATTCGTTTCAATGCCGAATGGCCCCGAGCTATCACCGCCTGGGAAAAAAATCCACTTCTGGGCACCGGCCTTGGTTCAATTACCCTAGCAACTGACAACGATTACCTACGGCTTTTAGGCGAAACTGGATTACTAGGTTTTGTCACCTTTTTACTAATTCCACTTTATTTCATAGTTAGAACCATCAAGTCAAAAAACAAACTTAATTATATTTTCCTTGGCTGTCTTCTAACAGTTTTGGCCAATGCCACCTTAATCGACGTTTTTGAATCATCTAAAACTGCCTATCTCTTCTGGATAATGATGGCAGTATATTACCGCACTCTCAACTATGAAAAATAAACGGCGGATATTAATGATTACTCCGTACCTCCCAAAACTCTCCCAATCTGGCGGTCAACGCAGTTCCTATTATTCCATCAAATATCTCGCTCCAAAAAACGACATCACTCTTATCTGTTTTACCCGGGATACTGATGACGTCAATGACGTCAAACAATATTGCCATAAGGTTATTATTGTTAAACGCGGAAAAACCTGGGATTTAAAAAAAATCTTTAATGCTGCCTTTTCTCCCTATCCATTTTTAGTTATCAACTACATTAACAAAGATCTTAAAAACGCCATTCAATCCGAACTTGACCACCACCATTTTGATCTCATTCACTGCGACTGTTTTTACCCCATGCCCAACATCCCTAAAACTGATGTCCCGGTGGTTTTAGTTGATTTAACTATCGAATACGCTGTCTACCAACATTATGTCGAAAGCCTAACCGGTTGGAAAAAATTAATTGCTCCTATTCTCTGGATTGATGTCCTTAAACTTAAATACTGGGAAACCCACTATTGGAAAAACACTCACACTGTTGTCGCTTTTGGTATCGATGACCAAAAAATAATCTCCAAAGTAACCAATCGCAACGATATCCAATATTTTCAAAATGGTGTCGATCAAAAATATATTGATGCTCCGGTTAAAACTAAAAAATCACTCAAACCCAGTATTTTATTTGGAGTCTCCAATATGAAATGGATGCAAAACAGTGAATCGGTTGAACTAATCATGAAAAAATTTTGGCCAAAAATTAAAAAGAAACTTCCCGGCTGCAGACTATATATTGTTGGCCGGTTTGCCCCCGAATATTTTAGCAAATACCAATCAGACGACGTCATCGTCACCGAAGCTGAAGCTGATGGTCAACCCCATGACCCACAATTTTATTATCAATACTGCTGGATTTTATTAGCCCCCATGGGTAGTGGCGGTGGTACCCGCAATAAATTCCTAGAAGGCATGACTTTTGGTCTACCGGTAATCACCACTCCCGAGGGAGGTATGGGTTCAATCAAAATCACTAATTTTAAAGATGCTATCGTCTGTCCCTCGGAGGACATTCTCAAAAACGTTTTTAAATTACTTTCTAATTCTAAATATCGCAATCTTATGGGTAAATCAGCTAGACTACTTATTAAAAACAATTATTCTTTTGAAAAATGTGTCGAAGGTTTAAACCAGATTTATGAAAAAATTACCCAAAAAAATTGATCTATCAATAATTATTTTAAACTACAACTCTGGTTCCTATCTGGCCAAATGTCTTCAAAGTATTTACTTATCAGATATTGATCAATCAAAATTGGATATTATTGTTCCCGACAATGGTTCCATTGACAACAGTCTAGAACTTGGTAAAAAGATTGCTAAAAGCAACACTCAATTTTATAAAATTGGCAGTAATACTGGTTTTTCTGCGGGTAACAATTATGGTGTTAAATATATTTCTCCCGATACTAAATATGTCTTATTTCTTAATGTCGATACTGTTGTTTACCCTGACACCCTCAACAAAATTATTAAATTCTTTGATTCAGATTTAAAAGTTGATTCCGCAACTTGTTATGTTAATAAAGTTGTCAACAATACGTTACAACCTGAATGCCATCGTGGTTTTCCCACTCCCTGGAATGCATTTTGTCACTTCTTTCTACCTTTTTTACCAAAATTTTTTCCAAAATCAAAATTATTCAACGGTTATTTTCTCGGACACCTCGATTATTCAAAAATTCAACGTATCGACTGCTGTGTTGGGGCTTTTTTTATGATGAAATATTCCGTCGGCCAAAAAGTAGGTTGGTGGAATGAAAAATATTTCTTCAAAGGTGAAGATTTAGATTTTTGTTACAAATTAAAAATAAATAACTTTAAACTATTTTTCTACCCTTTCTGCAAAATTGACCATTACGAAGGTGTCTCTTCAAAAACAAGTAACCGGGAAAATAAACTTAAAATAGCCAAAGCTTCAACTAAAGCTATGCGCATTTTTTATCAAGAAAACTTAATTAAAAATTATTCAGCCTTTTGGCAATTTATCGTTTGGCAGGGGATTAATATTTTAGAATTTTACCGACTCTTTAAAGCCAAATATTTATGAAAACCAAACCCCACATTATCATTGATGCCAGACTTTATGGACCGGAAAAACATACCGGTATCGGTCGTTACACCAAAAACCTCCTCATCGCTCTCAGTCATCTACCCACCTTTAGTCGCTACAACTTTACCCTATTAGTTTACCCTGAACTTTTAAACGACATCAAACGTGATCTTGATCAAAAATTTAACTACGTCACCACCAACATTCGCCATTATTCCTTCGCCGAACAATTAAAGTTACCATTTTTACTCCACCGTCTCCACCCTGATTTAGTTCACTTTACCCATTTCAATAAACCGCTATTTTATTTTGGCTTGTCCGTCGTCACCATCCACGATCTCATTAAACATTTTTACCGCGGTCAAAACACTACCACCAGACAACCATTCCTTTTTTGGTTTAAATATTTAGGTTACTTGTTACTGACTCAGGTTATCATCAAAACCAATCATCTTATTGTTCCCAGTAACTACTGGCGCCAATACATTATCAATCACTTTCACATTGAACCGGAAAAAATTACCACCACCTACGAAGCCATCGACCCCAATTTTTTAAAATTTGGTAATTTGAATTTGATTAAAAATCCTAAATTTAAAATTGATAATTATATTTTATATACCGGCAACCTATACCCCCATAAAAACATTCACGTCATTCTCCGTGCTCTAAAACAAATTCCCGACCTTAAATTAAAAATTATTTGTGCCCGTAATCTTTTTCAAAAAAAATTAACTGAACAAATAAATCAGCTAAATCTCACCTCTCAGGTTGAATTTTTAGGTTTTATTAAAGATCAAAAATTTCTTGATATTTACAAAGAAGCTCTTTGTCTAGTTCATCCGGCCTTCATGGAAGGTTTTAGTCTAACCGGTTTGGAAGCTATGGCTTTAAATTGTCCCGTTATCGCCAGTAATTCCAGTTGTCTCCCGGAAATCTATCACGACGCCGTTCTTTACTTTAATCCAAAGATGGAAACAGAATTAGTAACCCAAATTAACCATCTCCGTCACAATCCTAAAATACGAACTGATCTTATTGCTAAAGGTAAAAAACTAATCAAAACCTATTCCTGGTCCAAAACTGCTACCCAAACTTTACAAGTTTATTCAAAACTACTTTGAAAATTGCCCTGTTTTATGACTGGCTAAACCAGTCCGGGGGTGCTGAACGGGTATTGGTCGACTTATTATCAATTTTCCCCAATGCCGTCCTTTATACTTTAATTTATAACCCCGCTAAAACTCCTTGGTTGTCCCCATCGATTAAAGTAATCACTTCATCACTAAATTCTCTGCCATTTTCTAAATTAAATCCAATATTCTACACTCCCTTTTACGACATTGTTCTGGAACAATTTGATTTTAGCCAGTTTGATATCGTCATTTCCACTACTTCAGTCTTAGGCCACTGTCTATTAACTCCACCATCAACTCTTTTTATCACCTACTTCCACAACATTAATCGTCATCTTTATTCCAAAAAATACTTAAAATTTTATCAATCAATCGATAAAATTTACAGCCATCGTCCGGATTTTTTGCTATGTAACAGTCAGACAGTCCAAAAAAGAATCTATAATATCTTCCACCGTCACGCTACCATTATCAACCCCGGTATAGATACCGTTTTTTTTACGCCATCAGTTTCTAAGCCTAAAAATTATTTCTTGGTTGTTAGCCGCCTTGTCGCCCATAAAAAAATTGATTTGGCCATTCACGCCTGTGGTCAATTAGGTTACCCTTTAAAAATTGTCGGCAGTGGACGTGATTTAAGCTATCTCAAGTTAATTTCCAAACAATATAAAAATATTGATTTTTTAGGAACGGTCAGCAATTCACAACTTAAAAGTCTTTATCAATATTCTCAAGCTCTCATTTGTCCTCAGGTCGAAGATTTCGGTTTATCCCCACTGGAATCTCTTGCCTGTGGTCGTCCGATTATTGCCTACAATTCCGGCGGCATCACTGAAACAATCACCCTAAATACCGGGATATTTTTTGATTTTCAAACCGTAGAGTCATTAAAAAATGCTATTATTAAATTCTTAAATTCTAAATTTTTCCCCAATAATTGTCGTCAACAATCACTTAAATTTTCAAAAACCTTGTTTATGTTAAACTTTAAAAATCAGGTTGACACCTTATGGCGCAAGCATCAAACCACTATATTGTAATTCTCTGCGGCGGATCCGGACCGCGCTTATGGCCTTTATCTCGGGCAAATCACCCAAAACAATTCCTTAAATTATTTGGTCCAAACTCACTTCTTAAAGAAACATACCTTCGGGCTCTAAAACTGGTTGATCCTAAAAACATTCTCATTGTTACCAATCAAAAGTATCTGGATTTGGTAAAAAATGATCTTCAAAAGCTACTCTCGAAATCACAAATAATTACTGAACCAGATAAAAAAAATACTGCCATGGCCATTCTTTATGCTTGCGCCTATATTTCCCAAACAAATCCATTAGCTACGGTTACTGTCTTCACCGCCGATCATTTTATCGGTAAATTGACAAACTTTTCTCAAGATATCCAAAAAGCCGTAAACATGGCTCAAGATTTAAACACTATTGTCACTTTTGGTATCAGTCCAACATCCCCCAGTCCTTCTTTCGGTTATATTATTACAAATAAATCAAAATCGGTTAATAAATTCATTGAAAAACCCTCTGTCATCGAAGCCGCAAAACTGATCAAATCAGAACATACTTTCTGGAATTCGGGTATCTACACCTTTACAATCTCTACCATGTTAAAAGAGTTTAAGATCCACTCCCCGAAATATACCCCTCTTTACGACCAAATGATTGCCAACATTAACAATTTCCATGTCTTAACCAAAATCTACTCTCTTGCCAATCCTCTTTCAATAGATGTTGCTATCTCTGAGAAATCCAAAAACCTATCGTTAATTCCAGCTTCTTTTTCCTGGAGCGATGTTGGTGAATGGAAGTCAATTTATAATCAAGCTTCCAAAGGGAAAGACGACATCGTTGCCTTAAATTCAGATACCAAACTAGTCCATATCGGATCCAAACGCTGTCTAATTTCCGGACAAAAAAATAAACTAATAGGACTGGTAGACATCAACAATCTTGCTATTATTGACTCTCCGGACGCTTTACTGATATGTAATATTGCCTATGATGGGAGTTTTAAAGTCAGGGATTTAATTTCAAAAATTGTTGGCAACAAAACAACCCAAAACTATTTTCTCAAATCTTATGATCAAAAATCAAACAACTAAAATTTTTTACCAACAGCGAGTTTTTATTTTTATAGTTGCCAAACGTTTAATTGATGTCTTCGGTTCTATTTTTATTTTAATTCTATTTTCCCCCATCCTAATCGTCACCGCTATTTTAGTTAAACTCAGTTCACCGGGTCCGATAATTTTTAAACAAAAACGTGTCGGCGAAAATGGTGAATTTGATATGTATAAATTTCGCAGTATGTATATCGGCGACAATGATAAAAAACTTCGCGAACAATATCCCATACTTTGGGAAAAATACAAAAAACTTGACTGGAAACTACCGATGAACGAAGATCCGCGAATCACCCCCATAGGCAAAATTATCCGCTCAATTACCATCGATGAATTTCCTCAACTGCTCAATGTCCTTAAAGGCGAAATGAGTTTAGTTGGCCCCCGGGCTTACCGAGCTGATGAGCTCAAAGAATATGAAGAAAAATATCCTGCCTGCAAAAAAAACATTGATATTATCCGCTCAGCCAAACCAGGAATCACCGGACTCTGGCAAACATCCGGACGGAATGATTTAAATTTCGAACAACGCGCCCAACTTGACGCCAAATATATCATCAACCGCTCTCTCAGACAGGAAATTTTTATTCTCTTTAAAACTCCCTTCGCCATGCTCTCACGCTGGTAATTAACCATTTAATCAGATAAACTTTTACATGGATTTACACAATCAACCCTCGGGTGTTCCCTCCAAACCAGTTAAGTCCAAAAAAAAATGGCTCCGGGTTTTATTAACAATTGTCATTGCTTTTTTCGGAACTCTTGCCGTCATCAGCACTTTACTTTTCATTTTTATCTATCTTCCGGCTAAAAGCTTTTATGATCAAACTTTAACCGTTCAAACCGACATTGACCGTCTAAAAACCGCCGTTGACAACAAGGATTTAAAAGATGCCAAAAACCAGCTCGACTCGCTCAAAACCAAGATCAACTCATTGTCAACTTCTTACCAGAAATTTTCCTATCTCAAAGGTTTACCTTATGTCAAAGAATATTATGCTGATGGTCAAGTTATCTTAAACGTTTTTCAAAAATCAATCGATACTGGTAATATCCTTATTGTCGCCATCGAACCTTATCAGGATTTTCTCGGACTCAAAGGTTCCGCTGTTGATAGCACTCAAACCACCCAAGATAGGATAAATTTTTTAACCCAATCAGTCGAAGGTCTAATACCCCATTTGGATACTATTGAAAAAAATCTCAATGACATTGATTCTCAGCTCGCTCAAATAAATTCAAATCGTTATCCCGACACTTTTAAAAACTATCAAATAAAATCCACCATTATTAAAGTTCAAAGTCTGGTGTCTGATATCCACACTTTAGTCAAAGACGGTCGGCCAATTTTAAACTATACCTCATGGCTTTTGGGTAAAGATAAACCTCGAACTTACTTTCTAATGTTTCAAAATGACGCCGAACTTCGTCCCACCGGTGGCTTTTGGACCGCCTACGGTTTACTTAGAGTAGACAAAGGTAAAGTTACTCCTTTAGCATCATCCGATATTTATACTCTTGATGCTAAGTACAACAGCACCGTCCCTGCCCCTCGGCCAATTAAGGCCTATCACCTCAATGTCCCTTACTTTAATCTCCGCGATATCAATATTTCTCCTGATTTTCAAACAAGTATTGAAGCATTTTTAGGTCATTATTATAAACTTACCGGCAGTCGTGATAAAGTTGACGCTGTCGTCGCCATCGATACCAAAGTATTAGTCGATCTTGTTCGTGTTTTGGGTAAAATTGGTGTACCGGAATATGGCAGCTTTTATGCCGATCCCGACAAAAGATGCGACGGTTGTCCCCAAATTATTTACCAACTGGAGTGGTTGGCCGGCCGGCCCCGTGATTACATCGACAACAATCGTAAAGGTTTTATGGCTCCATTAATGCAATCTATTTTACTCAACGCCATGGGAGCTGAAAAAAGCAAAATCGGACCTTTAGCTCAGGCCGCCTTCTCCGACATCAACGAAAAACACATTCTTTTTTATTTTACTGACCCTAAAATTCAGGAAGCGGCCAACACTGCCAACATTACCGGCAAAATTACTCAAACAAACACCAATACTGACTATTTTCACCTCAATGACGCCAATATGTCGAGTGCCAAAACTAACCTCTTTTTAACTCAAAAAATCAAACATGAAATTCGAAATAACAATGGCCGAACAGAACACAAGGTTTCCATTACCTATACCAATCCCTCCAAAGCCAGTAATTGTAATTTGGAAAGAGGTGACCTTTGCCTTAATGCTCCCAAATACCGCGACTGGTTTAGGTTCTATACTCCCATTGGTTCCGAATTAGTTAAAATGACCGGTACCGAAGTTGATCCGGTTTTATATCAGGAATTGGGCAAACAGGTTTTTGAAGGCTTTTACGGCAATAAATATCCACTTTACGCTTTAAACAGTACCAAAGTTACCGTCCAATATTTTAGCTCTGTCAAACCATCTGCCAATTACACTTTATTACTCCAAAAACAACCCGGAACCAAACCTGTCGATTATGAACTCTGGGTTAATGGTCAAAAATTCGAAACATTTTCCTGGGTTAGCGATAAAACTATCAAACTTTCCCTTTAATGTCCCGTTACTCTTCGGTTCTGGCTATAGTTATCCGCCGGCAATTTCATCACGAATCAGATATTAATTATACGTTATTAACACCAACTTTAGGAAAAATCACCGCTTTAGCTAAAAATATCCGACATACTAAAAGCAATCGCTCTGGCCATCTTCAGCTGGGAAATATCGTAAAGGTCCAACTCTACACCGTCAATGGCCGATTTTGGTTATCTGAAGCCACCAGCGTGACATCATTTTTACTCGGTTCCAAAAATTTAACCCAATTCAGCCTTCTTTTTTATTTCCTGGAAATTATCAACCAATCCGTTGCTGAAAATCAGAACCTTGACGGTGTCTTTACTGTCACCAAAAACCTTATCGAATCAATTAATATCAACAACTATTCTGAATTCATCCACCAGGAAATTAATCTGATTAAAATCCTTGGCTTTGGTGTCCCGGAGAATATTGTTTCCACCTATCAATCTCAAGATTTGAAAAATTGTCAACTATATTTAAAAAACTTCCTCGAATCCATTATCGAAAAACCCCTCCAAAGCAATAAATTGTTTCATTAGGTTATAATAACCTAATGCCAGACAACAACCAAAATGATACTGTAGCCAAAATAGTCTCCCTTTGTAAACGCCGGGGAATAATTTTTCAAAACTCAGAAATTTACGGCGGTATTCAAGGTTTCTATGATTACGGTCCCGTAGGTTGTTTGATGAAGCGTAATTGGAAAGATCTGTGGTGGAATAGTAATGTTACTTCACGTCGGGATATTGTTGGTATTGACGGCTCAATCATTACTCACCCCAAAGTTTGGGAAGCTTCCGGTCATGTCAAAAACTTCGGCGACGAATTGGTCGAATGTAAAAAATGCCATCATCGTTTTCGTCCGGATCTCATTGAAAATTCTAAAGTTTGCCCTGATTGTGGCGGAGAATTTACCGATCCCAAAAAGTTTAATATTTTGTTCCATACCGAGATCGGTGTCATTGAAGGTGAGAAAATACCTGCATATCTTCGCGGTGAAGCTTGCCAAAACATTTATCTCGATTTCAAAAATATTGTCGATTCTACCAGAGTCAAAATACCCTTTGGTATTGCCCAAATCGGTAAAGCTTTCCGAAATGAAATCACTCCCAAAAATTTCCTTTATCGCACCCGCGAATTTGAACAATGGGACATCCAATATCTAGTTCATCCCACTGAAATGGATAAGTGGTACGAGTTTTGGAAACAAAACCGGATGGACTGGTATCAAAAATATTTTAACAATAAAGAATCCCTTCGTTTTCGTCAGCACCAACCGGATGAATTGGTTTTTTATGCCAAAAAAGCTTTTGACATTGAATACAATGCTCCCTGGGGTTGGGCCGAAATGGAAGGTATCCATTGGCGGGCAGACTATGACCTAACTCAGCATTCTAAATTCAGTGGCCAAGACCTCAATTATCTTGATCCAATAACTCATGAAAAATATCTACCACACATAGTTGAAACCTCCGGTGGAGTTGACCGTTCATTCTTCTTTTTGTTACTTGATTCTTACAACGAAGAGAAACTTGAATCCGGTGAAATTCGTACTGTCTTAAAAATTCATCCAAAAATTTCTGCCTATAAAATGGCCATATTCCCATTAGCTGCCAATAAACCAGAACTGGTTGCCAAAGCCGAAGAACTCTACCAGTCACTTTCACAAAAATATTCTATTGATTGGGATGATTCTAGCAATATTGGTAAAAAATACCGTCGCCAGGACGAAATCGGTACCCCATTTTGTACCGTAGTCGACTTCCAAACTCTGGAAGACAATACCGTCACTGTTCGGAACCGTGACACAATGGAGCAAATTCGCTTAAAAATTGAGGAAATTGACAATTGGCTGTCATCCAAACTAAACTCTTAATATGAAAAAACTATTTCTGGTCTTAACGCTCGCTTTCTTATTGGCCGCTTGTGGCAAAAAAACTGCCACTAATACCATTACCCCCACCCCGCCTCAAAGGTCTTTTGACATTCCTCTGGAATCCCGTCCCTACGTTAGTTTGATTCCCCGTGAAGATGGTCACATGATTTATCTCAAAATTGACAAGATTCCGTCCAATATTTCTCAAATTGAATATGAACTACTTTATAATGCCATTGACGATGGTAATGAAATCGAAAAAGGTGTCGGTGATACTATCAAAAATGTTAAAAACAACGTCGAGAAATCGTTACTCTTAGGTACTGAAAGCTGTACCAGTGGCTGCAAATACAATTATGATACCGGCATTGTTGGCGGAACCATTACTCTAAATTTTATAACCACCGACAATCAAGTCGCCACCTACGAAGCCCCGTTCACTTTCAAATCAGCCGCCGATATCAAAAAAGCGGGGAACCTTCTAACCCTTCCCACTGAAAATCTGTCCATTAAAACCACTATCAGTGGCTCCGGTTTTTATATTCTACTTAAAAACTACAATAACAACTATTCCATCTTTAGTAGTTCCTCCAACACCTCTAAATTCGTCAGTATCACCCCCAATACCGTCACCAAAAAAACTACCAATCTTGTTGGTGACTATCTCAACTCTCAATGATCTTTCACCAGCCAGTCTTAGTCAAAGAGGTAATTGATATCTTTGATATTAAAAAAAATAATATCTATATTGACGGCACTCTTGGTCACGGCGGCCATACCATCGAAATTCTCCAGCGTGGAGGTATTGTTTATGGCATCGATGGCGACCCTTATTATCTTGACCTGGCCACCAACAGAATCAAAGACCTCCATCTTGATAAAAACTTCCACCCTATTTTAGGTAATTTTACCCAAATATCTCACATTTCCGATCAGCCCGTTAGTGGTGTTCTCTTAGATCTGGGTTTAAATAATCACCAACAATTATCACCGGGTAGGGGATTCTCATTTAACGACACCACTTCACTCGATATGCGCCTCAACCCCAACTCAGACGAGGTAACCGCGGAAGAGATTATCAACACCTACGACTTTCAGCAACTAACTTCTATTTTTTCCAAAATTGCCCAGGAAACCAAAGCTTTACCAATTGCCCGAAAAATAATCTCATCTCGCCAACAGTCACCAATTAAATCAGGTAAACAATTGGCCGACATTATCACTGAAGTTTATCAATCATATCATCTGAAAACCAAAATTCATCCTGCCACAAAAATTTTTATGGCCCTTCGCATAACCGTTAATAAAGAATTTGATAATCTCATTTCTTTTCTGAATTCCACCCTGAGCCTGTCGAAAGGTTGTATTGTTTGTCTTATTTCCTTTCATTCAGGCGAAGATAGAATTATCAAACAATTTATTCGCACTCATTCGGTCGTTAATCTTACCCCCAAACCAATTCATCCCCAGTCTCTTGAAATTCAGCAAAACCCTCTCTCTAGGTCCGCCACCCTCAGATCATATAAAATAAAATAATGTTTTACAAAATTTTGTCTCTTATCGTCGTATTTGTTTTCGTCGGATCAATTGCTTTCTCTTTTTATTTTTCTCAACTTATCGTCAAATATAACGCCTCATTCCAGATTAATCAGTCACTTCAAAACCAACTCTACCTCCAACACCAATCTTTATTATCAAGTTTTTTATCATTATCCGAGGTTAAACCAACCGATTTTCCTCTCCTCCAACCGATTACTAAATTCAAGAATTATTCGCCGTGAATTCCGGTCGCACCAAGATTATTGTCTATTCCATTTATCTTTCCTTTTTTTTAGTTCTAATTCGCCTTTTCTACTGGCAAGTAATCAAATCTGACGAACTTAAGCGCCAATTGATTCTTCAACTCTATAAAACCGATAAAATTCAAGCCCAAAATGGTAATATTTTTGACTCGTTTGGTAACCAGCTAACCTTCAACCGTCCAATTTATTATTTATCTCTCTATAAACCAAATTTAAAGTCTCTGCCGGATATCATCATCAAAATAAAAACTGTAAAAACTGATTTAAAAACTTCTGACTTGTCTCTCCTGGATAAATTTTTGAACCTCGATTCAAATAAATGGATCACCCTCAGTTCAGATTTTTCACAGCAGGAGAAGGAAAAACTAAATTCTCTTAATCTTTCTTTTGTCTCTAGTACCAAACTCGAACATCCCTATCAAAACTTTGCCCAACATGCCCTCGCCGGTTTAGAACAATATTATCAAAAACAACTAGTCGGCAAAGCCGGATTCTCCTGGTCATCAAAAAACGCCGTTGGTCAGACCATTCTTACTAATAAAATTTGGACCAGTCCACCTAATAACGGCCGCAATCTATACACTACCATTAACCCTATTGTTCAAAACAATGTCGAAAACATCCTAAAACAAGGCGTTCTCAAATATTCTGCCGACAAAGGCTCGGTGGTGGTGATGTCTTCTCAAACCGGCGCTATTCTGGCGATGGCCGATTTTTCGATCGCTAGCACCTCTGCCACCTTAAATCCCATCATTGCTGATCTCTACGAACCCGGCAGCATTTTTAAACCGCTGGTTATGACCATGGCCCTTAATTCCCAAGCTGTCAATTCTTCTTTTATCTGCACCGGTTGCTCCCAACCACGCGTTATCGGACCTTCAACTATCACCAATTGGGACAAATCCGTCCACCCCGATTCCTCAATTTATGACATAATCAAAAACTCTGATAACATCGGCATGAGTTATATTATCGATCATTTAGGATTAACCAATTTTCTTAGTTATTACCGCCTTTTAAATTTAGACCGAAAAACCGGTATCGATCTTTCTGGCGAGACCAAACCTATTCTCAAAAATTACTGGCCGGACATTGATTTCGCCACTGCTTCCTTTGGCCAAGGTTTCGCTCTCACCCAAATCCAAATGATTTCTGCTTTTAACACACTCGCCAACAACGGTTACTGGGTAAAACCATATTTAGTCAACAACAAATCAACTCTTCCAACTAAAGTATTTGATCTTGAATCTACTAATAAAATTAAAGACATTCTCTCTTATGCCGTCAACAACAGTCCTGTCGCCAATTTAAAACCTCCAAATTTGGACGTTTGTGCCAAAAGCGGTACTGCCCAAGTCGCCGTCAACGGTGGTTACGCTACAGACAATGCCATCGCCTCATACATTGGATTTTCTCCCTGTGTTAACCCCAAATTTACTATGTTAGTTACCATCAATAACCCCAAAACTTCCACTTGGGGTAGTAGCACTGCCGCTCCGATTTGGTTTGACATCGCTGCCAGCCTACCACCTTTGCTATAATTTGACAGTATCCTTATGAATCACCGTTTAACTCGATATTATTACCAAAGATTAAAAAACTACTTTTGGCATCTTCCCCTCAGCATCTTTTATAACCTCCTTTATGGTTTTCCTCAACGAAAATTAATCCTGATAGGAGTCACCGGTACCGATGGTAAAACCACCACTGCCACTCTAATTCACCACACTCTAATAGCCGCCGGTATCAAATCTGATTTTATTACCACTATCAATAGTCCCGGACTTCACACCACCAGTCCCAATCCCTCACATTTAATCCCCATCTTTTCCAAAATGGTTAAAGCCGGAATTACCCACGCTGTTATTGAAACCACCGCTCACGGTTTGGACCAGTTTCGCTTCTGGGGCTGTCATTTCCAAGTTGGAGTTCTCACCAATATTACTCACGAACATTTCGATGATTTTATTGATTTAAAACACCTGACCCAAGCCAAATCAATCTTGTTTCATAAATCTGAAATCGCTGTTTTAAATCATGATGACCCTTCCTACCCCCATTTCAAATCCCTGGCTCACCAAAAAACAATTTCCTATAGTGTTACCAACAAATCTGACTACCAGGCCAAAAACATTGACATATCCGGCTCCAAACTATCATTTTCCGTTAATAATCTCGACATAACTACCAACAGCAATTATTATTATCAAACCTACAACATTCTGGCCGCTCTTGCCACCACTAGTTCCCTCAACATTAAACCCCAATATCTTTTGGACACTATCAAACATTTCCCTGAAACCAAAGGTCGCCGCGAAATCGTCAGTAATGATTTAAATATCGACACCATAATTGATTTTGCTCACACCCCCCAAGCACTTCAATCTACCCTCGAATCACTTCGACAAACATCCAGAGGCAAAATCATTGTTATTTTTGGAGCTACCGGAGGTCGCGATCCGACCAAACGACCACTTATGGGTAATATTGTTTCCCGTCTGGCTGACATCGCTATCATTACTTCTGATGACACCCGCAACGAATCAATTGACCATATTAATCAACAAATAATTGCCGGCATCGATAAAACTACCCTTACCCAAAAAAAATTCCAATATTACAACATCCCCAATCGTCAGGATGCTTTTAATTTAGCTATTAAACTTGCTCATCCTCAAGATACTGTTATTGCTTGCGGTAAAGGTCATGAAACCACCATCCTTCATGGCTCAACCGAATATCCCTGGTCGGAAGCTGAAGCTTTTAGAACCGCTTTCCATTCTAAAAATCAAAATGTTTAATATCAATAATACCCTTACTATCGAAGAAAATTACAACTTAGGTTTGCTGCCTCAACGAAATCTTCCTGGTTCTTTTTATCAGGAGTCTAGTTGTCGTTCCAATCTGACTGATTTCAAATTAAGCTCAGAAAATCGCCGAATTTTGCGAAAAACTGAAAATTTCACCTTCCAAAAAGTTCCCATCTACTTCAATTTAGAAATTCAAAAACAACTATTTAGTTGGGTCAAAGGCTTGGGTTGGAATTTCCCAATTAGTTCCGTAAAAACAATTTTTACCAAACATATTTTTAATTATCTATATACCTGGAAACTCAACGACAAAATCGTCGCCTATTCCATTTGCTACTTCTCTGAATCAATTTCCCACATTGCTTACGTCTTCTATGACCCCCAATATTCTCATTCAGATCTCCCTATTCGTCTTGTCCTTCAAACCATTATTGATAGTCAACAACTTGGTCTGAAATATTGTTACCTTGGCCGATTCTCCGACTACAAACGCAATATGCCCGGCTTTGAAAACTTTACCAATAATCAATGGTTATGAAATATCACATTCTCGGCATCGCCGGTGCGATGACCACCCCTATCTCTTTGGAATTACAAAAACAAGGCCATATTGTTACCGGTTCCGATCAGGAAAAAATCTATCCACCCATTAGCGATTTACTCTCTGGTATATCTCTAAATTTACCTCTCCCGAAAGCTGATATGTACATCATTGGTTCGAGCTATAAGAGTTTTCCCATTTGCCAACAGGAACTTGAAACTATCCGGCAAAATAATTTACCCTATATTTCTGCTACCCAATATCTAGCTCAAAATGTCATCAAGTCAGAATCAATTTTAATTGCCGGCACCTACGGTAAAAGTACTATATCCGCTTTTCTCAGCTGGTTATTTATCAAATTAAACCTTAACCCGTCATATTTTTTTGGTGGAATTTCAGCCGACAATCTTCCTTCACTCTCAATCACCAATAACCAGTATTCAATAGTTGAAGCCGACGAATCAATTAACGGACTCGATACCCAAGCAAAATTTCTTTATTATCCGGTCAAATATCTTATTTTAACCAGTGCTCAGTGGGAACACAAAGATTCCTATCAAACCGCCACCGATAATTTTAATGCCTTTAAACAATTAGTTGAAAAATTACCCCCGAATGGAATACTTGTTTACAACCCACATGACTCGGAAATTATCAAATTGTTACCGTTTTGTTCTGCTAAAAAAATTCCTTACCAAAATTTTGATTTTAAAACCCAACTAATTGGCTCCTACAACCACGAAAACATTAATGCGGCTTTAACTCTCTGTCAATTATTAAATTTCGATCTCGAATCCATTATTTCTATTATCCCGGAATTTAGCGGAATTAAACGCCGTCTCGAAATAGTCCATCAGCAACCCCTAATTATTGATGATTTCGCCCAAAGCTCAGACCGGATCGAATCAGCCATACTTGCCATTTCTCAAACCTTTCCTAATCGACCAATCAAAGTCTTTTTCGAACCCCATGCCACTTTTCTCCAAAACAAATTAAGCCTAACCAATTTCCACCAAGCTTTCTCTCTTGCCGACAAAGTAATTCTCGGAAAAATTAGATTCAATCCTAACTACGATAAAAACAACCGAACCACCGCTGGTTCGTACCGGTCGGAAATCGGCAATAAACTAATATATTTACCCATTTTTGACGATATTGTTAAATACTTTCAAAACAATCTTCAGCCCGACGACATCCTTGTCCGTATGAGTTCAGGCGGTAATGATGGATCTGACATACTAAAATTAATTATTAATTCTTTTAACCTAAGGAGCATAAATGTCTAAGTATCTAATTAGCGGTGGTACTCGCTTATCTGGAGAAATTTCCATCCACGGTGCCAAAAACGCTACCTACAAAGAAATTATTGCTTCCTTACTTAGTCAAAACAAATCTCAAATAACTAACATCCCCCAAATATCGGACGTCCGTATTACCCAAAGTATAGCCAAAAGTCTTGGATCAAAAATTACCCAAATCGGAGAACATAGCATTGAAATTACTACCCCTCAAATTACTTCCTTCGAAGTACCCCATGGCACCGGAGAAAAATCCCGAACATCATTTATTTTTTCCGGACCTTTACTGGCCAGAACCGGTCATGCCGTAATTCCATTTCCGGGCGGGGACAAATTAGGCGACCGCCCTTTAGATCGTCTTTTCCAATGTTTCAACCAAATGAACATTAATGTTGAAGAAAAAAACGACTCCATTATCCTTAACACCGACAAAATTAAACCGACTAATTTTACTTTCCCCAAACCTTCACACACAGTCACCGAAACAATCATAATGACCGCTGTACTCGCCGATGGCACCACTACCCTCAACAACGCTGCCCGCGAACCGGAAATTGATGATTTAATCAAAATGCTCAATAGCATGGGCGCCAAAGTCATCAGGGATACAATTAACCCCGGTAAAATTACCATAGATGGCGTCCCTTGGTTGAACGGTTGTAATCATCAGGTCATCGCCGACCGAAATGAAGCCGTTACTTTTGCCTGTGCCGCTCTAACCACCAAAGGTTCCGTCAATATTCTCCGGATAGACCCCAATATTATCCGCACATTCTTAGATACCGTCGAGTCCATGGGAGCCCGAATCATTCGCAGTCAGGATGAGGTTACCGTTAGTTGGGTAAAACCACTAAAAGTAGCCAACATCGAAACCGAACCGGAACCCGGTTTTATGACAGACTGGCAAGCTGTTTTTAGCTTAGTTCTTACCCAATCAGTCGGCTGTAGCACCATCATCGAAAAAATATTTCCCAGTCGTTTTCAACACATATCCATCCTTGAAAAAATGGGAGCCAAAGTCAAACTTTTTAATCCCGAAATATCCGATCCCGAAAAATTTTACCACTTCAATCCCAATAGCGACCGCCCCGATTATTTCCACGGCGTCAAAATATACGGACCAAGCAAACTTAAACCTATCAACACCAGTATTAACGACCTTCGGGCTGGTGCCACCACCACTCTGGCAGCTTTGACTGCCGAAGGCGAATCGGTTATTGACGGTGTCGAATACATTGAACGCGGCTATGAAAAACTGGCTGAACGTCTTTGTTCCCTTGGCGCTCAAATAAAATACATAAAGACCTAATTTTATATATAATATCTCATGATCCACCTCTATTTGGGTTTACTTCTCTTTTCCTTTCTGACTACCAGTATCCTGGTTGTTCCTTTTATTAACCTACTGTACAAGCTAAAATTTCAAAGACAAAATCAAAAAACCCGTGATTTTCAAAATAATTTAACACCTATTTTTGACAAATATCATGCCCAAAAATCCGGCACTCCGGTTGGCGGGGGATTACTCATCCTTCTCTCGGTCTTTATCATGTTTATTATTCTCTTTCCCATCCTTAAAATGTCTGATATCTTTATTTCCTCAAACTATCAAATAGACAAAGAGCTGGCGGTACTTTTCTTTACTTTCTTCACTTTTGGCGGTTTAGGACTTTATGATGACATCCTCAAATTCTTCAAGTTTGAAAAGACCGGTTTCTTCGGGCTCCGAATGAAACACAAACTACTGCTCCAATTCATTTTAGCCATAGCCATTTCCCTCTATGTCTATTTTTCTCTAGGTATCAAATTTATTTATATTCCCTTTTTCGGGCCAATTACACTTGGCTTATTCATAATTCCTCTGAATAGTCTAATCATCCTCACTTTTGCCAACTTTTTTAATATTACCGATGGTCTTGACGGTTTATCCTGCGGTACACTCCTTATCGCTCTTTTTGCTTTTTGGGTATTATCAGCCAACCAATTGGACACTCCCATTTCTCTTTTTCTGGCCCTCTGGATTGGCTCCTTGATTGCCTTTCTTTACTTCAATGTCTATCCGGCCAGAATATGGCTTGGTGACGTTGGTTCACTATCCTTTGGCGCCACCATTGCCGTCATTGCCATTCTATTAGGCAAAGTTATTCCCTTATTTATTGTCGGCTCTATCTTCATCGCTGAAGGTCTGAGCAGTGCTATCCAAATATTCAGTAAAGTCTATTTTAAAAAGAAAGTCTTTCCTGCCGCCCCACTGCATTTGACTCTCCAAAAACTTGGTTGGGAAGAACCTAAAATCGTTTTTCGGGCTTGGTTAGCAGCTATCGTATTAGCAATGTTTGGCCTATGGTTAGGATTAAACTAAATTTACTTAAACAGGAAATTGCCAAATATATTGGCGTTCCCTATTTTACCAACATTCCTCCGCAAAAATTAACCAAACCGGAACCGGTATTAGTCGGTAAGGGATCAGCCAAGGAAATTGCTCTAAAAACCATTGAACTAGCCAATTCTCAAAACCTCAAACTCACCGACCTCACCCCCGAGGAGATCTATAACTTTCAAAAGAAAAACCAAGTCGGTATCGATTGCTCCGGACTGGCTTGCCAATTATTAAATTTTATATTGAAAAAAGAATTACTCCCGGTTACTCAAACTTCAGCTGACATGCTCACCTCTCTACCTCTTTCCCACCAAGTCAAAATCGATAATATTCAAACCGGCGATCTTGTCCGCCAAAACAATGGCCACCATGTCTTATTTGTCATTGAAAAAAATAACGACACCATTTTTTATGTCCATAGCAGCTCGCTTGGCAGAGGAGTCCGCTACGGTGAATTTAATCTTCAGCAACCCAACATCCCCATCGACGGAATTTTTAGACTTAAACAGTTATCCTAACTATTTCTCTTCCACCAATTCCTGGTACTTAAGCGGATCTAACGACAAAATTTCTACTTCAGTTCCACACTCGCCACATTCCAAAATATCGCCCACCACCATTTCTTCATTTTTCTTAATCTCCGCACCACAATCAGGACAGATTACTTTATTAGTATTTTCCATAGTAAAATAAAATCATTAATAACCTATTATATGACACCTCTAGAAAATTTTAACGGGATCTATTTCAAACGCGAGGACCTTAACCCTTCCGGATCAGTCAAAGATCGTTGGTTAAGTCAAAAAATTGTTTCCGGCCAACAATATGTCATTTCTTCATCCGGTAACGCCGCTATTTCCGCCCAATATTTTAATCCCAATGTCACTGTCTTTGTTTCTCCCAAAACCAATCCCTCTAAGTTAAAACTTATAAAGAATTATCATTTAACCTCCCAACCTCAGAGCGATGCTTTCAAATACGCCAAAACCAACAATCTCGAATTACTCCGCCAGTCCACTGATCCTGTTGCCCTTGAAGGCTATGGTCACATCGCCGAAGAATTACTAATCCAACTACCTCAAATTACTAGCATATTTATACCCGTAGGTTCGGGAACAACGTTATTAGGCCTCGCTCATAAACTGCCGTCATCTGTTAAAGTTTTCGCTGTTCAACCCGCCTCCCATTGCCCCATTGCCTCTTTTTTTGATAAAAACTTTATCTCTGAAACTGAAACCATCACCGATGCCCTAAGTGTCAAATTACTACCCTTAAAAAATAAAATCCTTAAAACCATCAAGTATGGTATCGTCGTCCAGAATTCAGCAGTCATTAAATATGTTGATAAATTTTCCCCTGAAACCGCTCTCTGTCTGGCCGGGCTTGAAAAAGCTAAAAATTTATTTGAAGTAGGGGATTACCCTGTTATTTTAGTTACCGGAGTCAAACGATGAACCTTTTTGCTATTTTGAATCAACAACCAATCGATTTTTTTTATCTAGCCATAGACGATTTTTTTGATATCAGTTTACCCCAGCTAAAAAATTTTTATTCCGTCTCTCCCCCACTTTTAGGCATAAAATTATCAGTCAAAAATTCCTCCCGTTTACTTGAGCATCCTTCTAGTCAAAAATTTATTAAAGACATCTCCTCAAAATCCGGTCATCAAGTCGCTATTGTTCCATTTAAACCCTCCGCCAAGATAGCCGCTATCTGTAAGACAAACCACTGGCTTTGTTTAGCCAATCCGTCGACTCTTAATCGTCAACTTGAGGACAAAATTAAATTTACTCAAATTTGTTCCAAATACAATTTACCCTTAATCGACTATTTAATTCTCCCGTTCAATCAGGAAAACTTTTTAGCTGCTCAACAAAAATTCGGAACCTCCGTTATCACCCAAACCCATTTTGGCTGGGCCGGCAATTCCACTCACTTATTTTCCGACTATCAGACTGCTAAAAACCAAATTCAACCAAACACTCCCACTAAATTTATGCCTTACCTTCACGGTTTTACTGTCCTTAATAATTGTTGTCTCACTCGTTTAGGTCTGATTCAAAGTCCGGTAGCCCTCCAATACACCGGCATCAAACAGTTAACTCAAAACCCTTTCACTACTGTTGGTCGCCAATGGCCGGCCTTTATTGATCCCTCCATATCACTCCAAGTCCAAGATATTACTGCTGTGTTTTCTTCTTGTCTTATGGCTCTAAATTACACCGGTTTTTTCGGTTTAGATTTTTTGGTTACTTCCGAAAAAGTTTATCTTTTAGAATGTAACCCCCGCTTAACTGCTTCATTTAGCTTCTATACTCAAATCGAAATAAAAAATCGTATTAATCCACTTTTTCTCTTTCATTTAGCCGAGTTACTTAACCTCAAATATAATCTTGACATTATTAGTGAACAAAGTCGGTTTTCAAACCCCGACATTATCGGTTCTGAACTGGCTTTAAAAAACACTTCCGGCCAGACAATCAAACGCATCCAAAAATTTACCCCTTTTTCCACCACTTCCAATCCTGTTGAAATCCCTCAAATCTATCTTGATCAGCTCTTATCATGATAAAAAATAGCTTACCTTCTCTTAAGATTTTTAACCTCTGTATTGTCAGTCTAATTTTTGTCGGATTATTATTTATTGGTCTATCGTCATCAACTGAAGGCTTAAACCTTAGTGACGACCAATATTTATTTTTCCGAAAACAAATTATTTGGGTTATTATTGGTTTTGGCAGTTTCCTGGCAGGTCGATTTGTTAAGATAAAGTTGATCCAAAAAGCTATATCTTTCCTTTATTTTTTTAGTATTTTTCTTCTACTCCTGGTACTGATCCCCCAAATCGGCTTTTCCGCTTTAGGTGCATCCCGCCGAATCGATCTCGGCATTTTTGGCGTCCAACCTTCGGAAATTATCAAACTTACCGCTATTTTATTCTTTGCCAACATATTTAGTAAAACCACTATTAACTCCTTTAAATCTCTTTTACTCTATTTAACCCCGCCACTAATCCTTATCATTATCGAACCAAATCTCAGCACCGCCGTCTTACTAGCCACAATTATTATTTCTCTTTTTTACCTTTCCGGTGGCAATATCTTCACCATTTTTTCTATTGGAATAGTCGCTGTCAGTCTAAGTGTCTTACTGATTGTTACTTCACCTTATCGCAAAGCCAGACTTACCACCAGTTATCACAGTAACCAATTAATTTTATCCATCGGTTCTGGCGGATTCTTTGGTAAAGGGCTGGGAAATTCCGAACAAAAATATCGTTTTTTACCCAAAATTCCAACAGATTCAATTCTGGCTATCATCGGAGAAGAAACCGGATTTTTAGGCATGTTTTTTCTAACGTTCATTTATTTTTTTATTATTTCCTACTTGTTTAAACTTTCTCTTTCCCTTACTTCACCCTTCGAATCGCTTATTGTTGCCGGAGTCGGCCTTTGGATCACGTTTCAAACACTAATTAATTACGCCGCCATCTCCGGCCTTATTCCCTTAACCGGTCAACCTCTGCCTTTAATTTCTTACGGTGGATCATCTCTGATTACTCTTCTTTTTAGTTTTGGTCTAGTTGAAAATATCCAAACTCGGGCCTTATTGTTATACTCAATTGACAATGAAAACTCCCAAAGTCATTCTCATCACCGGAGTTCACCACACTCCGGCCACCGAGCTGATTCACCAACTCCAAGAAGATCAAAACATTGATTGGATTATCCACTATATAAGTCCCCATCTGTCAACATCAATTGCCCCTTTAAACATCCACTTTCACCCACTTTCCAGCGGTAAACTAAATCGCCACCAACCATTAACCAACCTCTTTAGCCCATTTGCCATTTTCCAAGCTTTATTTCAATCTCTTTTTCTTCTTAAAAAAATCAAACCCAATATTGTCGTCTCATTTGGCGGTTATATCTCAGTCCCGGTAATAATCGCCGCCAAAATACTCCGAATAAAATCAATCACTCACGAACAAACTCTGACTGTTAGTTTTTCTACCAAAATAAATTCATACTTTGTCGACAAAATTGCCCTTTCTTTCCCCTATAATAACACCGTACCTCTTCCACTTAAAAAAATTGTAATTACTGGCAATCTGATTCGGCGAGAAATTTTTAATCAGTTAAATTCAAAATACTCCGATCTTATCCCCAACAATAAACCATTAATCTATATTACCGGTGGCAATCAGGGATCAACTTTTATCAATAATTTAATCTTTAAACTACTTGACCAACTAAAATATTACTCCCTTATCCATCAAACCGGTGCCAACAACTATCGTGAAGCTGTAAAATATTGCCATAAATACCCTAACTATTTCCCATCAGAGTATATCTCTGCTACCGATATTGGTTGGGTCTTTCACCACTCCGACTTGATTATCAGTCGTGCCGGAGCTAATACCTGCCAGGAAATCGATCTTCTGAACAAAAAAGCCATTTTGATACCCTTACCCGGCACTCAACAAAATGAACAAGTATTAAATGCCAAATGGCTTAATTCAGACCACCCTCAATCGACCACAACCTTATCTCAAGAGAACCTAACTACTTCCTTACTTTTAACTACAATTAAGAAAATGCTAAAAGTAAAATCATCTTCGCCACTAAAAATTCCTGTAACTGACCACCCGTTAATTAAATTAATCCATGAAATTGTTTAAGTCAGTTTTACCTTTAATACCAATAATATTTCTGACAATTCAAATTACCTTCTTTTATTATTTTCAGAAACATTTTCTAACACTTAATCCATTATCTTCGGAAAACTCAGCCATTTCCACCCTCATCGACCAACTAAGATTAAGCCAAATTACTCCGTTGGATCTCCAGGTTTATAGCTACCGGCACGAAGCCGAATTTTTTGTTTCCACCAATCGTCATCCAATTAAAGTAATTTTTTCACTTCAAAACGACACCCTATCTCAAGTTACTGCCTTACAAAAAATTATCAAAGACGATAAGATTACTTCAGATTTCAATTTAGTCGATCTAAATTCTCGTCCGCCATATGCAACATTCCAAAATTTTTAGTGGCATTGATATTGGTACTACCAAAGTCACCACTATTGTCGGTCAATACTTTGAAACTGAATCCAGACTCAATGTTATTGCCGTTGCCTCCACTCCCAGCGTCGGTTTTCGCAAAGGTCAAATAATCAACCTTGACTTGGCTGCTCAAACAATTACCCAAAGCCTTGAATCTGCCGAAAGAATGGCCGGTTTTGAAATTAATTCCGCCACCGTTTCCGTCGCCGCCAGCCATATTGAATCAATCAATTCTCATGGAGTTGTCGCCATCAGTAGTCCCAACGGCGAAATTAGTCGCGACGATATCAACCGTGTTCTTGAAGCTGCCAAAGCCGTCCCACTCTCTACTGGCAAAGAAATTATTCACTGCATTCCCAGAAAATACACCGTTGACGGCCAGGATGGCGTCATTGACCCGATCGGTATGAGTGGTGTCCGTCTTGAACTAGAATCCCATTTGATACTTGCTTCAACTCCGGCTCTAAAAAACCTCATCAAGTGTTTTGAAGAAATTGGCGTCAAAATAAATCATTTAGTCTATTCCGGACTGGCTTCCGGTTATGCCGCTCTGACTGATACTGAAAAAGAGCTTGGTGTCGCCCTTATCGATATTGGCGGTAGCGTTGCCACGTTAACCATCTATTCCGAAGGTACACCCATGTATTCCAGTGTCATTCCTATCGGTGCCAACAATGTCACCAATGATTTAGCCATTGGTCTTCGGCTTTCACTTGAAGATGCCGAAAAAATCAAAGTTAAACTTAATCAGTTTGTCGGCTCAAATAAGTTTGAAGACGAAATCGACATTGCTCAATTCAATATTCTTACTGAAGAAAAACACAAAATATCTCTGTCCACAGCTATAAACGGTATTATAAAACCCCGTCTGGAAGAGTTTTTCTCTATTATCTATGACCAGATTGACAGCAGTGGTTATTCCAATGCCATCCCCGCTGGACTCGTTATTACTGGTGGCGGTGCCCAAACAGTCAATCTCAAAGAAACCTGCAGTAAAATTATTCCCTTACCTCTCAGAATCGCCACCCCACCAAAACTTGGTGGTCTCGTCGATGATATCCTTAACCCCGGATTTACCAGTTCTATCGGCCTATTGATGTATCAGCTCAAAGAACATCCTGAAGGCGAAAATAATCCGGCCAAAAAAGGTCGTCCTCAATTGTCAGGATTGTTAGGTAAAATTAGAAGTTTGATTGAACCTCTCCTGCCTTAATTATGGCCTTAATTAAAACCCTGTCCGGTCAATTTGCCAGAATTAAGGTCATTGGTGTTGGTGGCGGTGGTAATAACGCCATCAATTCCATGATCGCCGAAGACAACATCAAAGGTGTTGATTTTATTGCCGCCAATACCGACTCTCAAGTATTACTCAATTCCCTGGCTTCAATCAAAATTCAAATTGGTGACAAATTAACCAAAGGTTTAGGTGCCGGTGGCAACCCCCAAGTCGGTCAGGAAGCTGCCGAAGAATCCAGAGATAAAATTAAAGAACTTTTAGCCGATTCCGACATGGTTTTCATCACTGGTGGTATGGGTGGCGGCACCTGTACCGGTGCGGCTCCAATTATCGCCGAAATTGCCAAAAAAGAATTGGGGATTCTTACCATTGCTATCGTCACTAAACCATTTTTATTCGAGGGTACCCGTCGGATGACCAATGCCGAGGAGGGGATTAATCGTCTCAAAAATAACGTCGATACCCTAATCGTTATCCCCAATCAAAAAGTTCTCGAAGTTGTCAACAACCAAGTCACACTGATTGAAGCTTTTAAAATTGCTGATTCCGTTTTAAACAAAGGCACCAAAGCAATTGCCGATTTAATCACCACTCCTGGATTAATTAATCTAGATTTTGCCGATATTAAGTCAATCATGAGTAATGCCGGCTCTGCCCTCATGGGAGTCGGTGAAGCCGAAGGCGACAACAAAGCCCAAAAAGCAGTTCTCGATGCCATTGAATCACCTCTAGTCGAAGTTACCATTGACGGTGCTCGGGGAGTATTGATCAATATTACCGGCGGTCCGGACCTTACCATGTCTGAAATCGAGGAAGCCGCCCAAACTATCACCACCCATGCCGCTCCCGATGCCAACATTATTTTTGGTGCTACTATTGATCCGGAACTAAAAAATAAAATTAAAGTTTCAGTCATTGCCACCGGCTTTGATACTTCCCGTCAACGTTTCATTGCCTCCCAACCAAAAACTAACATTACCCCCACTGTTAAACTTCCTAAAAACATCGACCCTAATGTTGATAAATTGCTCGAAAATCAGGAACTGCCTGAGGGTGTTGATATTAGTGACGAATTTGACATCCCCGCCTTTTTAAGAAAAAACAAATAATGTTATAATTCTTCATCTATGGGCCAAACCAAAACCATAATTATTATTTAGCTCCGACTCACGTTGGAGCTTTTATCAATCCGCCAACTGGCGGATTTTTTATATTAAAATAACCTATGGCTTATTTCAAAGAACTTCCTCAAAATCCGAATTTTCCCGAGCTGGAAACTCAAATCTTAAACTGGTGGTATCAAAACGATGTTGTCAATCAGTATCTTCACAAAAACGATAATTCCGACAAAACCTTTTCTTTTATTGACGGTCCCATCACTGCCAACAACCCCATGGGCGTTCATCATGCCCGCGGCCGGACCCTTAAAGATCTGTTTCAAAGATTTAAAAATGCCCAAGGTTACGCCCAAAGATTTCAAAACGGTTTTGACTGTCAGGGGCTATGGGTCGAAGTTGAAGTCGAAAAAGAAGCCGGTTTTAATTCTAAAAAAGATATTTTGAATTTTGGTTTAGAAAACTTTACCAATGCCTGTCTAGCCCGAGTCAACAAATATAGTGCCATCCAAACCGAACAATCCAAACGCTTGGGTATGTTTATGCATTGGGACAATTCTTATTACACCAATTCCCAAACAAATAACCTGTATATCTGGCATTTTTTAAAAATCGTTCAACAAAAAGGTTGGTTAACTAAGAAGAAAAGCGCTACCACCTGGTGTCCCCGTTGTGAAACCGGCCTGTCTCAGCACGAACAAACCGATAGCTATAAGGATATTACCGACACTTCGGTCTATTTAAAATTTAAACTCAAGAATCGTGATAACGAATACGTCTTAGCCTGGACCACCACTCCCTGGACTTTATCTGCGAACGTTCTCCTGGCTATCAATACCGAATATGCATATGTTAAAGCTAATATTGATAATCAATCTGTATATTTAGCCAAACTTGCCGCTGATCGTCTGGGTTTAACCGATTACACCGCAGTTGACGCCAAAACCCTTTTAAACCTCGAATACGAATCTTTATACGATATTCCCGCCCAAGTTAACGTTAAACACTATATTACTGAGTGGAAATTAGTTAATCCCCAAGAGGGGACAGGCGTAGTTCACATCGCTCCCGGTTGTGGTCAGGAAGATTTTGAATTAGGCAAAAGTCTCAACTCTGCTATGTTGGCCCCCCTTGATCCTAGCGGCCATTTCTTAGAGGGCTACGGTGACTTAACCGGTCTTTATGCCCACGATGTGGCTCCACAAGTTTTTGAATACCTAAAAAAAATTGGTGCTTTATTTAAAACCGAAGAAATCACCCATCGATATCCCCATTGTTGGCGCTGTAAAACTAAATGTCTCTTCCGGCTTGAAGATTCCTGGTTTATCAAATCCGATGAAATCCGTCCACTTTTAAAAGAAGCTGCTAAAAAAGTTGTCTGGCACCCTAAATACGCCGGCCGTCGTATGCAAAACTGGCTTGACAACATGGAAGATTGGATGATCAACCGCAAACGCTTCTACGGCCTAGCTCTGCCGTTTTACGAATGTTCCTGCGGCGAGTTAACCGTCATTGATAGCCTCGAAGATCTAAAATCTCATGCCATCAGCCCTGAGCTTGTCGAGGGGTTACCATCACTTCACCGCCCATGGATTGACGATATCAAAATAAAATGCCCCAAATGCGGTCAAACTGTCTCCCGTATTCCCGATGTCGGCGATGTTTGGCTCGACGCCGGTGTCGTCCCTTTTTCTACCCTAAAATATTTAGACGATAAATCTTATTGGCAAAAATGGTTTCCTGCCGATTTAGTCCTGGAAATGACTGAACAGGTCAGACTGTGGTTCTATTCTATGTTATTTTTCAGTGTCACCTTTGAGGGAGTTCCTCCCTACCAAACTGTTGTTACCCACGCCGAAGTTCGCGACGAAAAAAACGAACGAATGAGCAAAACCAAACACAATGGCATTCCCTATGAAGATGCTGTCAGCAAAATGGGTGTTGATGCCATGCGCTGGCTTTATTGCCAACAAAAACCGGCCACCAATGTCAACTTCGGATTTAATATTGCCGATAAAGTTAAGCGGGAATTCTTTTTGATTCTTTGGAACTCTTATCGGTTCTTTACTCAACATGCTAATTTTGACAACTGGACCCCAAAAATTGATTTTGATCCGTCAATTCAAAATCACCCCATGGACAGATGGATTATCTCAAGACTAAATTCGACTATTGATAAAGTTACCCAAACGTTAAATAAATATTCCACCGCCGCTGCCACCTCTGCCGTCCAGGACTTTGTCACCGATCTTTCAACTTGGTACATTCGTCGATCACGTGACCGTTCTGATAATTATCAGTTACTAACTTATGTTTTTAACAAAATTACTATTTTAATTTCCCCATTTATCCCATTCTTATCAGAAACTTTGTACAAAAATATTAATCCAGAAAAACCATCAGTTCATTTGGAAAATTGGCCGGAAGCCGACACTCAATTAATTGATAATAAATTAGAAGAAGAGATGAAAATTGTCCGCGATCTTTGCACTCAAATCCACAGTCTTCGCCAAACTTCATCTATCAAAGTTCGTCAACCATTAGGCAAAGCCACCGTTAATGTCCAAGTTTCCGACAATTTAATTTCTATCATTCAGGAAGAAACCAATGTTAAATTAGTTACCTATGATTTATCCGTTACCCTCGATACAAATTTAACTCCTGAATTAATTGAAGAAGGTCAATACCGCGATTTGGTTCGCCAAATCCAAATTCTCCGCCGTGAGATGAATCTAAACTTAACCAACAAAATCCACGTCACCGCCCCAAGCTGGCCAGCTAGTTTTACCGATCAAATCAAGGAAAAAACCCTTGCCACTTCTCTTGAGGTCGGTTCGGAACTAAAACTTGCTAAAATTGACTAATGAATTTTCGGCACTTTCTTCCGGTTGCCATCAGCTTAGCCGTTCTCTTTTGCCTAAATTTGCTGATGATCAGCTCATTGTCGCCGGGATTATTAGTCAAACAGCTTATTGCTTGGATTATTGGCATTGCCCTCTTTTTTATTGGCCGTCAAATTGACCCCAATACCATCAAATCATCCCGAACCTTGATTTTTATCGGCTCCTGTTTTTTAGTACTGTTACCAATATTGCTTAACACTATCACCCGAGGTTCCCGACGCTGGATCGATCTTGGTATCGGCACTTTTCAACCTTCGGAAATAATCAAACCCTGGTTACTCCTCTTTTTAGTCAACACCAAACACCCTTGGCTAATTATTGTTCCGGTTATCATTACTCTCATCCAACCCGACCTTGGCAGCGCCCTTACTATCCTGTGTCTAATCATCCCTTTTATAATCTACAATCGTCAATTGTTAAAATTTGCCTTAATTTCCATTTTTTGTTTGCTAATTTTATCACCGCTAATCTGGAAATTCGTTCTTCACGATTATCAACGCCACCGGGTCGAAACCTTTATCAATCCCGGTCTTGACCCCATGGGAAATGGTTACAATGTTATTCAATCAAAAATCGCTATCGGCTCCGGCGGTTTTTTTGGCAAAGGCTACAAAAAGGGGACTCAGGGTCAACTTTTATTCCTCCCTGAAAAACACACTGATTTTATTTTTGCCGGTATCACCGAAGAATTAGGTATAGTCGGCGCTCTATTAATAATTGGCTCATACTTTACCATTATTAAAACTCTTATTGCCAAGGCTTATCAAACCACCAATCGCCCTCTTTTTCTCTTTACTCTGGCCATCGCTTTTCAAATTTGGATTCAATCAATGGTCAATATCAGTATGAACCTTGGCCTTTTCCCGGTTACAGGTATTCCTCTGCCTTTTTTGTCCGTCGGCGGCTCCTCCATTATTGCTTTACTCTTTTCTCTGGGCATTATCTACTCAAGCTAGTGCCTATAAAAGTTACTATCATCAAAATCTACCCTGGCTTGAATCCCATCTTTATTAACCACCACCGATGATTTTCCTTTTAACTCAGCAAATAAAATTGTTTCCATCCTAACCGATCCACTAACAATCCTTTCAACCCCATCTGTATGAAGATATGCTACATGCCCTTGATCATCAACCGATTGTATCCCTGCTTTATTCATTTCATCAACAAAATCTTTCGGACCACTAGTACTGCCTAACTGACTAAACATTTCTAATACATAACTTCCACCACCTTCAATAGTTACCGTTGTCGTCATCACCGAATACTATCAAAAAATCATGGTAATTACAACCAACTATTCTTTTACTCCTTGCCCATTATTTCTCTTGTGTTATAATTTCTAACTATGAAATACGCTGTTATCGCCTTTTCCGGCAGTCAATTCAAAATCACCGAAAATCAGGTAATTACCGTTGATCTCCAGGATTTGGAACCCGGTAAAAAAGCTACTACCGACCAGGTTTTATTAATTGTCGACGACAAAGAGACCAAAGTCGGCAATCCCACTATCAAAGGTGCATTTGTCGAATACGAAACCGTTAATTCCTATAAAGGCAAAAAACTCGATATATTAACCTACAAAGCCAAGTCCCGTTACCGCCGTCATACAGGTTTCCGCCCCCAACTTACCGATATTAAAATTACCAAAATTACCGCTTAAATAAAACATGGCACATACCAAATCCCAGGGTAAAACCAATCAAAAATCCAATCGGCCCGGTCAAAGACTGGGTATTAAAAAATTTGGTGGTCAAAAAATCACCGTCGGCCAAATTGTTGTTCGCCAACGAGGCTCGTCTTTTCACGCCGGTATCGGTACCAAAGCCGGTAAAGATTTTACCGTCTACGCCATGCGTACTGGCATCGTCAAATTCATCAAGAAACTCGGTAAAAACTTCATCACCGTTGTCAAAGCCTAAACTGATCTCTTTTTTTCACGAGTATTTTCATGATAGCCTTAATCATGAAAGACATTACACAAATCCCCACCAATCAACTTGAACCCAACCCTCTTCAACCCCGGGGAATTATCAATCCCGAATCAATTTCTGAACTTGTCGAATCGATCCGTGAACACGGCATTCTCGAACCATTAATTATTGCCCAAACTCCGGCGGGTTACCAAATAATCGCCGGTGAACGCCGCTGGCGGGCTGCCCGAATACTTAAATTACCATACGTCCCCGCCATCATCAAAAAAACCTCCCCTCAACAAATGTTAGAAATGGCCATTGTTGAAAATGTCCAACGTAAAGACTTAAACCCAATTGAACGCGCCAAAGCCTTTCTTCGCCTCAAAGAAGAGTTTGGACTGGACAACAATGGTATTGCTAAAAAAGTCAGCAAGAGCGTCCCTTACGTTATCAATTGCCTTAAATTATTAACCCTCCCCGACGCCCTCAAGGATGGTTTATTATCCGGCCTGATCACCGAAGGCCATGCCCGGGCTTTATCATCAATCAGTGATACTCGATTAATTATCGAAGCCTACAAAATTGTTCTTAAAGAAAAAGCCTCAGTCAGACGGGCCGAAGAAATTGCCCGGCGTATGCGCAAAAAAATCGAAGAAGGAAATGTCCCGATTACCAAAGAAAATTTACCTCAATTCCTAAAATCCAAACTCGACACCATTAGCACCGATTTCGAATCCATTTTTGAAGATAAAACTACCAAAGTAAAAATTGTTCAAACCAATATTCTCACCCGGGTATCTTTTCAATTTCGCGGCCAACTCGACGACCGTTTTAGCAAAGTCAAAAAACTTTACCAGGAATTATGTCACAAAGAAATTACAGAGCAATCTTAGGTACCAATCCGATTGACTGAGGTGGCCAATATTTAAAAAACGCTTTTCCCACAATTAATTTTTTATCGATCGTCCCAAATTCACGTCCGTCTCGGGAATGTGACCGATTGTCACCAAAACATAAATACTGCCCATCCGGCACAGTTTTCTCCACCCCCTCAGTATTAAAACTCCCCGGCTCTGACACTGTCCCGGAAGCTAAAAAAGATTGATTTAAAATTACTCCATTTAAGTAAACTTGGCCGTTTTCTACCATTACTTTGTCGCCGGGAATTCCAACAATTCTTTTGATATATTCACATTCATCAGCCGCACATGGTTCAGTCGGTGGTGCTTTAAAAACTATCACATCACCCCGTTGCGGTTGACCAAATTGATAACTCAATTTATCGGTTAATAGATATTCGCCATCAACAAAATTTGGCAGCATCGAACTCCCCTTTACTTCATTTGGCTGCGCCACAAATAAATAAAGTAGCACAAACACCGACAAGGCCAATACTATCGACTGAACAAATTCTAAAATAAACCCACCAATAGAAAAACCTCTTTGATTATTAAAATTTCTATTCATGGTACAAGTGTAGCGTTACAGCCTGATATAATCAATCATCGGCCGCTTGGCTCAGTGGTAGAGCATTCCATTCACATTGGAAAGGTCAAAGGTTCGATCCCTTTAGCGGCCACCTTTGTGTTATTTTTATTTATGAGATTTCGCACCCTTCTTCTCCTTTGTTTATTTGCCATCCTTACCGGAGCCATTTTTGTTTATCCACAACTCCCACGTTTTTTTTCCTCTCAGGACAAGCTACTAAGTTTAGATATCCAAAATGATTATGACCCGTCTTTAAAAATCGCCATTTTTAACAACCGGCCAATATTGATTCCCGAACTTATTCTTCCGGTCACTAAAGTCCTGGGAGATTCTGACCCCAACATCAACAAACGCATTGAGGTTAATTTGACCACCCAAACTTTAACCACTTTTGAAAACGATAAACCCATTACTTCTTTTATAACTTCATCAGGAACATTTGACAGTACTCCAACCGGTGTCTTTCATATTTGGGCCAAAGTTATGTCCCAAAAAATGTCCGGTGGCTCAAAAGAATTAGGGGATTATTATTATTTTCCCAACGTTCCTTACATCCTCTTCTTTTACAACGACCAGACACCCAAAGACGAAGGGTATAGTATTCACGGTGCCTACTGGCATAACAATTTTGGAGTCCCTATGAGCCGTGGTTGTATTAACATGAAAACACCCGAAGCTCAATTAATCTACAACTGGGCCGACGAAAATACCCCGATCATCATCTATGGCCATTACCAGAGTCCGGCAAAATAAGCATCGACCACTATCGATGTGGCCACAACCCTCGGATAATCATTATTTCTCCAAGCACTGTCCAGCTCATTTGCATACTGAATAAATTTCAAATAATTTAAAGCCTTCCATTCTGTTGCATTTTTAACTTTTTCCGCCGTCAACTTTTCCCAATTCATTTTTTCATAGGCCAATTTTGCTAAAGGTCTGTTCACCCTTGAATATTCTCCGGTCATAATTATCTTCAAATATCCAACAATTAAATCAGTTCTTTTACTTTCCCTATTTACACTTCTAAAAGTAAATATATCTGTTAGCAACATCAACCAACGACTTTTATTTAAATCATCACTAGCCCTTAACAACCACTTATTATTTGGGTATTCACTCTTCAACAATTCAATCTCCCGCCCAATCAACATTTTTAAATCCGTCCCGTTTTCTTTCATTACCAACCCATTTTGACTAACATCAAATTTCCACCATTGTTCGGCATTATTCTTAATTTCATTTTCTACATAACCCCAGCTATTCTCATCATTGGTTAATCCGTAAACTAAATGATAAGTTCCATTATCTTTTCCTGTCAACTTCAGTTGACAACTTTTATAATCTTTTACATCCACAACCAAAAAGTCACTGCTCTCAAAAGTGTCCGTTCCGCAGGATAAATTCATACCGGCCGGTGATCCTATGTAGAACACCATTTTATTCTCCAAACTATTACCAGAAACAACCTCCGGGACAGTATCCATTCCTAACGTCGTTAATACATAATTAACCGATTTATCAACTAAATCACCATGAGTAGATGCTAATTGATAGTAATCCTGTCCTTCAAAACCGGCACTTTTTTTCAGCACCGTTCTGTCACCATCACCGAAATCATACTTAATTGGCACACCTTCCGGCCAAATCCCTAAAATTTTTTCAAAAACGGTCCTCTCACCCAAGGTAATCCATTCACTTGTCGATTGGCCAATCCCCACCACCGGTTTTATCCATCCATCAATAAATCCAATTGATTGATTTTTAGACTTCAAATAATCATTAAATTCAGTTGTATTGACGACTCCGGTTTTACTTTTTAAAAAATTAAAATCCGGTAACAAATTTCCAATTACCGGCGCATAACTTTTAATTGTTTCCACCGTTGTCTTAAAATTTCGTCTATTCAATTGGAGCAAAATATTTAAAGCAATTCCCGCAGCATCAAACTTATCCGACACTTTTCCACCGTTCCATGCTTCATATGCGCTCACCGCCCCGTCATGAGGTGAGCCTAAAGTAATTACTTTACCCTTTTTTGAATTGTTATCCTGTCCCCACATCCTGGCCACTAAACCACCCAAACTATGACCAACCAAATCAACTTTTTCGCTTGATCCAATATTAGTATTGATAAACGAGTTTAAATTATTTTTTATCTCTTCTACCGGTCTCCGCCAATCATAATTCCAAACTAACACTTCCTTCCCTTGCTGTCTCAAAATATTAACTAAATTATCATAATTTTTTACAAACGGTGTCACTGTCCACTCATCAGCGCCAACCGTTTGATTAAATACCATTGCTTTTTCGTTCCAACTCGCCCCCAAACCAGGGAGAATAATGATTTTATTATTAGTTACAATATCCTCATTGCCATCACTTACTTTGACATTATCAAAATAATTTCTTACTGGCCTCGGGCCATATTCCCCAGCATAATTATGTAAACCCAAAGAACCAACCAAAATCGGTTGAGGATCTTCCCAATCAAACAGTGGACCACTATCATCCAGGTAAATTTGAATCCTCGAACCCACAAATACAACCTTCAATTTATATACCTGGTTTTGCCCCAGTCCATAAGGAATATCCCTAACAAACTCATAATTCCCGTTAACAAACTTCCAAATTCTAAGACTATTTTTGTCTTTTGGCCAAGACGGTTCTCCATATCTCAATTCAAGCTGATAATATGTATTTCTGGCTTCATTAATTCTAAACAAAAAATGTTGATCAATTCCAGATATATTCTCCACCTCCGCAGTAAAAACAAAATCAGAAAAATTTTGTGAACCTCGCATATAAATCTTAGATTCAACTTGTTTATAAACTTCTCCATATAAACGACCACTAACTACAGACCAACTTGTATCCCCAACACTCTTCTCCCATTTTAACAAGGCAGGATCATCAAAATTATCATAAAATAAAGTTGTAGCCAATAAATTTTTTGATGACAACGCCGTAAAAATAAAGATAAAAAATACTGAAATAATTTTTTTTGTAATACTATTCACAACTAACATTAATACACTTAATTAAAAAAAGCCAATAATGAAATATATTTCCATAGTTATCGTCAACTACAACAGTACAAAATTACTAAATTACTGTATTAAATCACTTAAGTTAATCGACAAACTATTCGATCAACTCATTATTATTGACAACGAGTCAAATGACTTCCATTTGTTCAAATACAATAATAACGAAAAATTAACATTGATTAAAAATAAAACAAACAATGGATTCGCCAAAGCTGTGAACCAAGGCATTATTATAGCTAAAAATGAATTTGTACTTCTCTTAAACCCTGACTCTATTATTCTCGATAAATCTATTCAACTAATATATCGAGAAATTTTAAACAACCCATTAATTGGAGCTATTGGTGGAAAAATAATTAGTAAAAATCAAAAATATTCAGCAACTAGAAAACCAACTTTTTTAACCGGATTGTTTGAATTTACAAACCTTAAAAAATTATTTCCAAACAATATATTTTCTTACAACTTTTGGATTGAAAATAATATAATTCAAAACTCGACAGAAGTAACATCCCTATGTGGAGCCTTTATACTCCTACGCAAAAAATTAAATGACAAAATTGTACTTTTTGACGAAAATTTTTTTCTCTATTTAGAAGATCTGGATTTTTGTCTAAACATAAAAAAGAAAGGCTATAAAATAGTCTTTAATCCAAACGCCATAATAAGACATCTCGGTGGAGGTAGTAACAACAGTAAATATAATATTACCCTAAAATACTGGTACACATCAAGAAAATACCTGTTCTCTAAACATTTAAATAAATTTGAAAGTATAATCCTAAATATAATCTTCACCATAGAAGAAAAAATACTATTTCTTTATCACCATCTCACCCACACCCCAAATGAATAACAAAAGTGTCCAAAAAAACATCAGCTTGTGCATCCTCACCAAAAACGAATCAGAAAACATCAAGAAAAATTTTGGTTGGTTGAAAGACTGCTCCAAAATCAACGAATTAATTTGTGTTGATGACAACTCAAATGACGACACCATTGAACAAATTAAAAAACTCCAATCTAAAAATCTTACAGTTAAGGTATTTAAAAGGGGATTGAACAATAATTTTTCCGCTCAACGTCAATTTGGCGTTGACCAAGCGGCCAATGATTACATCCTTTGGCTGGATCCCGATGAGCAGCCAAGCAATAATTTAATCGAATGGTTAAATAATATCGATACCAATCAATATAACTATTCCTTCAAACGTCTCGACAATTTTCTTGGAACCAATCTCTACCACGGCGAAACATTTAGCCAATATTTTCTTCGTCTCTTCAACAAAAATTCCGGCCACTTTTACGGTTTGGTCCACGAAAGATGGATTAGCCTTAAACCTACCACCCAAACAGATTTTATTATTTATCACCAATCTCACTCCACCATCAAAGGTTTTCTCAATAAAATTAATTTTTACTCCGACATTCGGGCTCAAGAACTCAAGGATCTTGGCAAATCCGCTGGGTTATTAGAAATTATCCTATATCCTAAGGCTAAATTTATTTACAATTATTTTATTCTACTTGGCCTTCTTGACGGCACTCCCGGCCTCATTTTTGCCTTAGGGATGAGCTTTCAATCATTTTTATCCAGAGCAAAATTATGGCACTTATCATCAACACCCTCTACTGGTTAACCGTCATTGTCTTTTTCTTTGGTCAACTGGCACGGATCAATCTGTTTGGTATTAATTTTCCCATTATTGACTTGCTACTTGGCCTGTTAACAACACTCTCCTTAATTTTGTATTTTAAAAAACCTACCAAACTTAATCTCCGTCCCTGGCTGATTTTTCTGATCTTATCCTGGTTTTCTTTTTTGCTCAATCTGATTATTTTCCACCATCCACTTTTCAAAGCCCTTTTTTACCAACTCCGATTAAATTTCCTACTTCTGCTCTTTATCCTGCCTCGACCAAAGTTTACCACTAACTTACCCTTCCTTTTGATTCTAATAGCCAATGTTGTCTTTGGAATTTTTCAATATTTTGTCTGGCCGGACGCTACTTTTTTCAAAATCCTAGAGTGGGATCCACATCTTTATCGGTTGATCAGCACTTTTTTTGACCCAACCTTTACCGGATTAATTTATCTGTTATTCCTAATTTATCTGTTTCTAAATTATCCTAAACAAAAATTACTAATAGCTATCGTCTACCTTGCCCTGGCCCTCACCTACAGCCGCTCCACCTATCTTGCTTTCATTAGCGCCTTTAGTTTTATCGCTTTTGTCAAAAAAAATCCAAAAATATTAATAACCGCCGTAATTTTAATTATCTTTACAGTTATCCTATTACCCCGTTTTAACGGTGAAGGCACAAAACTTGAAAGAAACTCTTCCATTATTGCTAAAATTCACAATTATCAACAGGGAGTTGCTCTCTTCTCCCAATCTCCTTTTATCGGTACTGGCTACAACTTCTTACCTATAATTAGATCAGATATAAAACAGAATTCACATGCTATTGGTGGCTTCGACGGTAGTCTACTGACCTTGCTCATCACCAACGGCATTTTAGGTTTTCCCAGCTTTATTATTGGCCTTTTTATCCTGTTTAAACAAGGTAATTTGTTCCGCAAAACAGCCATCTTAACCATTCTTGTCCATTCTGTCTTTGCCAATTCACTTCTCTATCCTTGGGTTTTACTTTTCCTTTATCTTATTTAAATATCATAATCAATCTCGATTGTTTTTCTCGTTTGGTTTCCCGCCAAATCACTCGCCACAATTTCCACATTATTTTTCCCGGCATTCAACTGTAGCTTAATCTTAAATTTACCTTCATCGTCCACCATCGCCACCCGACCATTAACTAACACCGAAATACTCACATCTGTCTTGCCGGCCACATCAAAATCAGCATAATCAACCGTCACTTTATCTTCACTCGGATTAATCATGGTAATAATTGGTGCCTCAGTATCCAATACAATTTCAATCGATTTTGACGGCTCGCTACTGACTCCATCTAGGCTGATGGCAATTGCCGTAAACTGATTGCCGCCCACATCCAAATCAACATTTTCAAATTCAAACTCACCATTTTCATTTGTTTGGGATTTACTTAAAGCAACATCATTTTTAAGTAATTCAATCGAAATACCTTTTTCTGATAAACCATTAATTTTAATCTGGGCACTATTAGTCGCCTCAAATGGCAGCACCAACCTCGGTTGTGGTGGGGGAATCACTTTTTCTTTAATATTCTTGGCTTTTTGAACCCTTGCCTCGCCTAAAACTATTGACAATTTTATTAACAACGGCAAACCAAAAATCAACAAGCTAACAAATACCAACAAAGTAAATACTCCCAAAAACACAGTCTTTTTGGTTATTTCCTGATCTTCTTTTGTTTTTAATCTTGATCTTTTAAATTCTGCCATATTATTATTTTACATCAGAGCCAGTGGGGAGAATCGAACTCCCGACCTAAGCTTTACGAAAGCCTTGCTCTACCAACTGAGCTACACTGGCTGGAGCGGCTAGAGGGAATTGGACCCTCGACTAATCCTTGGGAAGGATTCATTTTACCACTAAACTATAGCCGCAACTTGCTTATTTTACTACTTCAGCTGCGGTAACTGTAAAGTCATCCCTATCTCTAATAAACCCGGATTAAGTAACTTTACCTTATTTTCCTGCCAAATCTTTACCCATTGATAACCATCTCCGTAAGTATTGACGGAAATTTTCCATAAGCTATCACCCTTAACCACCTTATATTGTTGCCCACCTGCCACCGTTGTTGCTCCAGCAACCGTCGGTATTTTTAATTCCTGTCCAACCAATAAAACATTCGGATTTTTTATATCGTTTAACTTGGCTATCTCCGTCCACCGACTTCCTGAACCTAATTTTTCCTTGGCAATTTTCGACAGGTAATCACCTTTAACCACCTTATATGTCGTTTCTGTTGGCTGATTTAAATCTTTATTTACAGTCTCTACTACAGGTTGAGTCAAACTAACCTGATCACTCGTCCCTGGTACATCAACTCTACCCTTATTTCTCGACACCAAATTAACCACCACCAGTGCCACCGCCACTACTATTACCAAGCCAATAAACATACTGACCACATCTTCTTTTGACTTAAAAAAATTCTTTGTATCCATACCAATAAAAATAAACTAAAACCATCCTATAGTCAACCGATATATTAGTTAATTCTCCGTATAATAATCTCATCACTCATAAAGCTATTTAATTGTTTAATAAAGCTACTTAACATTTCTCTTTTTAGCTTATATATTCTTTCCTTTGACTTAACAGTCACCTCAACCAATCCGGCTTTCCTCAAAACTGCCAAATGTGAAGACACTGTTGGTTGACCGATATCCAATTTTTCCACTATATTTGATACATTTGAATCTCCATTTTTTAACAAGGTCAATATTTTTCGTCTATTAACATCCGCTAAAGCTTTAAATATTTTATCCACGACACGATTATATCGATAAATTCTGATATATCAACTGCTTGCATTTATTTAATAATTTGCCACAATAAGCCCATATGAGAAACTACGATAACAAACAAGAAAAAACCCTCGTTTTAGTCAAACCCGACGGTGTCCAACGCAGTCTTATTGGCGAAGTAATCAAACGCTACGAACAATGTGGGCTTAAATTAGTCGCTATTAAAATGCTCATTCCCACCAAAGAATTAGCTTTAAAACACTACTCAGTTGACCCTGAATGGGCTTTTAAAACCGGCACCAAAAGTCTAGAAGCGGCCAAAGTCAGAAATCAAGATCTTGGTACTAACGATCCTATTGTTTACGCCGAAAAAATCCGCACCACTCTGAAATCATTCCTTAGTTCCGGTCCTGTCGTCGCCATGATCTGGCAGGGGATGAATGCAGTTGGTATCGTTCGCAAAATTACTGGTTCGACAGAACCTCTATCATCCGTTCCCGGAACAATTAGGGGGGATTATACCATTGATTCATATTCCGCTGCCGATGCCGACAAACGGTCTGTTAGGAATATCATCCACTCCTCCGGCTCTGTCGAAGAAGCCCAAAAAGAAATTCCTGTTTGGTTTAAACCGTCAGAAATCCTCAACTATCGCCTCATCTCCGAAGAAATCATCTACGACGCCAACCTCGATGGTATTCTGGAATAAAATTAATTACCCAAAAATTCCCTCAACTACGAAAAATAACCGATCTCTCACCCTCGGACAGATATCCAATAAATCCTCCCAGTATAATTCTCGCTCTCAAATCAATCACAATTTCATTAAACATTCCATTCCACTCCTCCGGCGTATAACCGGGATGCTCTTCCTTCCATTTAACGGTATATTTCTGCTGCGGCAAAACTATCGACCTGGCAAACCTGGCGTATTCGGACAACGGCACCGGTTCAACATTCGGGACAGCTAAACTCCGAGAAACTAAATAACTTTTATGTTCCTCTTCAAAAGACTCATCCGGCCTTTCCTCAGCAGATACCGGCTCAGGTAACTTGATGTATTTGATTTCTTCATTCGAAAACGACAAACCTTCAGGCAATTTAAACTTACCTTCAGAAGAATCCGACTCAGGTAAAATTCCATTATCTCCTTCAACCATAAATCAGTTTTCAACCGTTTGATATCTTATTATATATTAGCTTACCAAAGTTGCGGGTCCAATGGGATTCGAACCCACGATCTTCCGCGTGACAGGCGGATGTGCTAGACCGCTGCACCATGGACCCAAGCTCGCGGCATAGCTAATATACCAAAAATCCGTATTATAATCTATATATGGCTTATTCTAATACGGAAGTTGCCGAATATTTAACCAACATCGCTACTGCTTACGAAATCAAACACAAAACCCGTTTCCAAATCGTTGCCTACGAAAACGCCGCCGATACGGTTTTAACCTATCCTGAGGATTTATACTCATTGTGGCTCAAAGATCCAAAATTGCTTGACCAAATTCCCAACATTGGCCCATCCATTCTAAAAAAAATCGATTATCTTTTCAAAACCGACAAACCCTATCCTGCTTTAAAAAAAATCTTTGCCACTATCCACCCCGCTGTTTTTACCTTTACTAAAATAAATGGTATTGGCCCTCTGATTGCTCATAAACTAACTCAAAATTTAAAGTTCTCCAAAAACCCCAGTATCGCCCTTGATCAGTTAGTCACCTTTGCCAAGAAGGGTAAAATTAAAACCATCCCTTCTTTTGGCGAAAAATCGGAAAATTCCATTTTAAATAATACTTTGGCTTTCTTAGGTCGAAAAAACCGCATGCCTTTTATCGACGCAAATAAATTAGCTTTTGAAATTATTAAATTTTTAAATTCTAAATTCCCTCAAATCGAATTTATTCCCTTAGGTAGTTTACGTCGTCAATCTGCCACTGTCGGCGATATTGATATTGCCGCCGCTTCAACTAAATCTACTGATATCATCGACTATTTCCTTGCCTATCCTCAATCCATCCAAACCATCTCCCGAGGTACCAACAAAGCCTCGATTCGTTTACTTCACGACGTTCATGTTGACCTAATGGTTAAACCCCCTCGCAGTTTTGGCTCTCTGCTCCAACATTTTACCGGTTCCCGCCAACACAATATTATGCTTCGCAAACATGCCCTTAAGCTCGGTTTCAGCCTGTCAGAGTATGGTATTAAAGACCTTAAAACAGGTAAATTATTTAAATTTACCGACGAAGAATCTTTTTACCGTTTTCTCCATCTCCGCTTTATTCCACCTCAAGAGAGGCTAGGGGAGTCAGAGCTTGAAGTATATAAAGTGGTATAATTTACTAACTATGATATACGCTGTAATAATCCTCATCGTCCTTGCTGTTTATTTAGTTTCCTTCTACAACGGCCTCAAAACCTCTGAAGTCCAAATTGGCGCCTCCATCCAGGAAATCGGTAATCAACTCAAACGTCAAATAGATCTTATTCCCAACCTCGTCGACTCTGTTAAGGGTTACATGAAGCATGAAAAGGGTATTTTCGATGAATTAACCAGTGCCCGCAAATTAGTCAGTCAAGCCAGCTCTGGTGATCCTAAAAGTATCGATAAAGCCCAATCGTCCATCAATCAAGTTCTAAAATCTCTCAATGTCATTGTTGAATCGAATCCTGAAATCAAAGCCTCAACCCTAGTTTCCGATATGATGCAGGAGCTACGTGATACCGCTGATAAAATTATGTATGCTCGTCGAACCATGATCGATCTTTCAGCTGACTTTAACATCAAAATCAGCACTGTCCCCGGTGTTTGGCTAGCCCCCCTATTTGGTTTTCAAAAGAAAGTGGGCCTGGACACCCCCGTCTCCGGTGAATTTCTCTCCGTCTCTCCCTCCGACACCGCGACCCCCAAAGTAAATTTGTAATGGTCAACATTTACGAACAAATTTCAAGTAATAAACGTCGTTCTGCGTTTATAATTATATTCTTTGTAATATTTATTATAGCCGTATCATACGGTATATCTTATGCTTTTGATGTTCAGGGTCTACTGCCTTTTGCCGTCGTTTTTTCCATAGGCTCATCTTTGGTTAGCTATTTTGCCGGTGACAAAATTGTCTTGTCCCTTAACGGGGCCAAACCGGTAACCCGTAAAGAATTTTTTGACTTTTATACCGTCACTGAAAACATGGCTCAAGTGGCTCAGATTCCTACTCCCAAAATATACGTAGTCGTGTCCGACTCGATGAATGCCTTTGCCACCGGCCGCGACCCCGAACACGCCGTTGTCTGCGCTACTACCGGTTTATTAGCCAAACTTAATCGCACCGAATTGGAAGGTGTTATTGGTCACGAGCTTTCCCATATCAAAAATTATGATATCCGTCTGATGACCATTGTTTCCATTTTGATCGGGACTCTGTCAATTTTAATAAACATGTCTTGGCACATTCGTCGTGGTGATGACGATAATAAAAATAGTGGAATATTCATGATTATCGGCATTATTTTAATTATTTTTGCACCGTTGATCGCCCAATTAATTCAATTGGCCATTTCCCGCCGCCGTGAATATTTCGCCGACGCTAGCTCAGTTATGCTTACCCGTCAACCCAGCGGCTTAATTTCTGCTTTGGAAAAAATATCCGGTGATCCAAATATTCTTGCCACCGCTTCCACCGCCACCGCCTCTCTTTACATAAACAATCCTTTTAAAGGCAACAAAATCGCCTCCATGTTCTCCACCCACCCTCCCATCACCGATCGTATCAAAGCCCTTGAAGGGATGATGTAATAACCGCAAAAAATATTTTGATCCCTTTTATTAGACTTTAGTGTTTAGCATTTAGAGTTTAAACTATTCCATGTCCGATTTTGTCCACCTTCATCTTCATACCGAATATTCTCTTCTCGACGGTCTAACCAAGATAAAGAAGCTTGTTCCAGCCATCAAAGAAATGGGCATGACCGCCTGTGCTATCACTGACCACGGTAATATGTACGGTGCCGTCGAATTTTATAAAACCTGTCTTAAAAACGAAATCAAGCCAATTATTGGCTGTGAAACCTATATTTCTCTTGGCTCACGTCTCGATAAAACTCCTGCCAACCGTAAAAGCCATCATCTAATATTATTAGCCAAAGACCAAACTGGTTACAAAAACCTGATGAAACTAGTTTCTTTATCCCATATTGAGGGCTACTACTACAAACCCCGAATTGATTGGGAGCTTCTCGAAAAATACCACCAGGGATTAATTTGTTCCACCGCTTGTGCCGCCGGCGAAATTCCTTCACTTATAGTCGGCGATCAATACCAATCAGCCCTGGATGCTGCCAAACGCTACCAGCAGTTATTTAATGACGATTTTTATTTGGAAATCCAACGTCACCCCGAGCTTAAAGACCAGGATAAAGCCAACGAGGGAGTCATCAAAATTAGTCGTGAATTAGGTATTCCCTTAGTAGCCACCAACGATGCCCACTATTTGAAAAAAGAAGATTCCTTTGGTCAGGATGTTTTAGTAATGATCAATACCCAAACTACCGTCAATTCTCCCAACCGCATGTCAATGTTTGAAACACCGGATATGTATGTTAAATCCCCGGAAGAAATGACTTCCCAATTTAGTGATTTTCCCGATGCTATTGCCAACACTGTTAAAGTTGCTGAAAAATGTAATTTAGAAATCGAAATTGGTAAATGGTATTTTCCTAAATTCAAGTTACCGTCGGATGTCACCCCTGAAGACAAACTAAGGGAAATTACCTACGAACAGGCAAAAGAATTTTATGGCGAAATCACACCCATTGTTAAAGAACGCCTCGATTTTGAATTGGATATCATTTGTCCCAAAGGGTACGCTGGTTACTTTTTAATCATGCGGGATTTTATTACCTGGTGCCAAGAAAACGACACTGCCACCAATACCAGAGGTTCCGCCGGTGGATCTTTAGTCTCTTTTGTCCTGGGTATCGTTTCAGTCGATCCTTTAAATTATCAATTACCATTTGAACGTTTTTTAAACCGCGACCGTCCATCACCGCCTGATATTGACCTGGATGTCGCTGACGACAAAAGACAAGCTCTGCTTTATCACATCAGTGAACAATATGGTAAAGATGCCATGGCTCAAATTTGTACCTTCGGTCGGATGATGGCCCGTGGTGCCGTTCGTGATACCGCCCGGGTCTTGGGGTACGAGTACGCCATTGGCGATAGGATTTCCAAGTTAATACCTATGGGAAAACAAGGCTTTCCCATGTCCATCGATAAAGCTTTAGAAATTACCCCCGAGTTAAAAGAACTTTATGATACCGATCCGGATACAAAAAAAATAATTAACACTGCCAAACAAATCGAAGGTTGCGCCCGCCAAATTTCCGTCCATGCCTGTGGCATTGTTATTTCACCCACATCAGTTAACGATTTTTCCCCCACTCAAATTGAAACCGGTGGTGATAAATTGATTACCCAATACGAGATGCACGCCGCCGAAGATGTTGGCTTAATCAAATACGACATTTTAGGTATTCGCAATTTATCATTTTTAGGCCAATCTATTTTAAACGTCCGTAAAACCAAAGCGATTGATATAAATCTGCGCAAACTTCCTCTCGATGATAAAAAAACCTTTGAAATGTTATCCAAAGGGGATACTATGGGCGTTTTTCAGCTTGGTAGCGAAGGCATGACCAAATGGTTAAAAGAGTTGAAACCTTCACGGGTTGAAGATTTGATGGTTATGGTAGCCCTTTATCGCCCCGGACCCATGGACAACATTTCCGCTTATATTGATTGCAAATTTGGCCGTAAAAAACCTATATATCTTCATCCAAAAATGGAGGATTTCTTGGGTAAAACTTACGGTGTTTTGGTTTATCAAGACGATATTTTATTTACCGCCATTGAAATTGCCGGATATAACTGGACCACTGTTGATAAATTAAGAAAAGCCGTTGGTAAAAAAATTCCCGAAGAAATGGCTCTGCAACATGATATTTTTGTCAATGGTTGTATTGAACACTCGGGAATGACTAAAACTGGCGCTGAAGAAATTTGGAACCTGTTTGTACCATTTCAAGGATATGGTTTTAATAAGGCGCACGCTGCCTCCTACGGCATGCTGTCCTACCGTACCGCTTACATGAAAGCCAATTACCCGGTGGAATATATGTGTGCCCTGCTCACTGCCGAGGCCGATGATATTGAAAAAGTTGCCGACGGCATCGAAGAATGCCGTCATCTAGGCATTATTATCAACCAACCCGATGTTAATAAATCCGACAAAGGTTTTAGCATGGAAGAGTCATCTGATTCGCTCGACAAAATGGCCATTCGGGTCGGATTATCAGCCATCAAAAACGTCGGCGATGTTGCCATTGATTTAATTATTGAAGAAAGAACTCAAAACGGCCAATTTAAAAGTTTCACTGATTTTTGTCTTCGCATTGGTGGTCAAAAAGTCAATAAACGAGTATTAGAAAGTTTAATCAAAGTCGGTGCTTTCGACCAATTTGGTGAACGTAATGCTATTTTAGCCGGAATCGACCAGATAAAAGTTCTCTGCGATAAACAAAACCACAAAACAACATCCGGCCAATTTGGGTTATTTGATGGTGATGAATCTCAGTCAAAAATTATTGATATTGCCGATAAATTTCCGGAAGTTACCCCCATGTCTGAAAAGGAAAAATTATCTCTGGAAAAACAGCTTTTAGGTGTATACGTTACTGAAAACCCAATTGCTAAAATGCTGTCTCATTTTGCCGACGCCGCCTTAACCAAAATTTCTGACATACTGGAGAAAGAAGCCAATGCCACCGTCAAATTAGTCGCAGTCATCAACCACCTCAAAGAAATTAGAACTAAAAAAGACAATTCCAAAATGGCTTTTTTATCTTTGGAAGATGAGACCGGATCAATTGAAGGTGTAATTTTCCCCAGATCGTATGCAGAATATACCCCGTTCTTAGGAGAAAATAAGACCGTATACATTGAAGGTAAAGTCAGTCTTCGTGATGAGGAAAAATCTATTCTTATTGATATTGTTTCCGACAAACTACCCCAAAACTCCTCCCGTTTCGACTTTATCATTGATGTACCCATTGGTACCTCTCAGTCTCAACTCATGGCCCTCAACCAATTACTTAAAACCAATCCCAATGGTCACCGCGGGCTAATCGTTTTAGCCAACGGCAAAAAAATCCCTATTCCCTATGGAGTCAAATACAACGCCTCCCTCCAGGAACAAATTACCCAAATACTCAAGTCAGATAAATAACTACCTGACTCCCAACATTATAGATAAACATCCCTTTCCTGGCTTAAAATCTTCGGGCATTTTTTCGTGACTTCCTTCAATTTTTATACCTTGGATCTTATTCTCTGGCATCTGTTTCAAACCTCCGCTACCGAGAGACGTCTGTGGTCTAACGTTTCTCTTCGCTTCATTTAATTGCCAAGGCGAATCTCCAATTAGTTCACTCAATTTAAATCACCCCCTTTTAGCAAATTTATAAATTTTTGGCAAAAAAAAGCCGCCAAATCGGCGGTCGTAACTTACGTTCAGTACATATCTAGTACTCATATCTGTTACCCCAATATCATACACCAATTTTTTTGCTCTATCAATCACCAAAACCACATTATTGCTAACATCGCCCATTTAATATAAAATACCCAAGTTATGTCCATAAAATTTACACTCCAAGACAAAGAATACTCTGTCGGTGATACCGTCAAAGTCAATTACAAAATCAAGGAAAAAGATAAAGAAAGAATTCAAGCCTTTGATGGCATTATTTTATCGGTTACCGGTCTTGGTACTAATAAAAATTTCACCGTCATGAAAAAAGCTGCCGACGGTGTCAATGTCGAGCGTATTTTCGTTGTCAATTCACCTTGGATCGAATCTATCAAAAAGCTTCGCTCTCCCAAAACCAAAATTCGTCGTAGTAAACTCTACTACCTTCGTGACCCCAAAGCAAGGTCAGTTTAGTTTTTAAATTTTTAAATTAAAAATTTGAAATTTCGCCTCTAGGCGATTTGGGTCCTTAGCTCAGTGGTAGAGCAGTTGCCTTTTAAGCAATTGGTCGCGAGTCCGATCCTCGCAGGGCCCACTCCCATGTCACTCTATGGTCTAATTATCGGCATTGCCATCGTCATCGGTCTGGATTATTTTCAAAAACATAATTCTCACAAATATTTTCCTTATTTTTTGATCCTTTTTTCTCTTATCGGCGCCCGTAGTTACCACGTTATCGAACAATGGTCATACTATTCCCAAAATCTCTCAGAAATTATTGCCACCTGGCACGGCGGACTTAGCATTATCGGAGCCATAGTCTTCGGTTTAATATTTATTTATTTATATTCTAAGTTTTTTAAATTAGAAATTCTTAAATTACTAAATTCTATTACCCCCATCCTCCCTCTTTGCCAGGCTATTGGCCGCCTCGGCAATTGGATTAACCACGAAAATCCGGTTTGGTGGCCCGAAGCCATCCTTGATTTAATTTTGTTTTTTCTAATTAAAAAATTTCCTTCAAATCCGACAGCTAAATATTTAATTGGTTACGGTCTAATCCGTTTTGTCACCGAATTTTGGCGTTACGACACTTGGATTTATGGCTCTTTCAAAATTGGCCAAATTATGGCTATAATCTTCATAGTAATCGGTAATATTTTATGGACAGCTTCAAAAAAACACTAAAAAATAACCCTTGGTTAATTCAAACTTTTTACTAACTTCTCGGTATCCTCGGAGTTGGCGTCGGTTTCGGCCGTTGATTAAAATAATTAAAGGTAGCTTTTGATCTCGTAAACCAAGTTGTGGTTGCCCACATCCTATTACTCCACTCACCTGGAGTACAACCATTTCCCGCCCTAACCTGAAAATAATATTTAGTATGAGCTTTTAGTTGATTTATTGGTAGACGGATACTACCTGAGGAATAAGACATTTTAAATTCCGCTCCATACAAATAAACATTCGGCTTTGTCCCAAACCTTACGTAATAATAACTCACCGGCATTGCCGCTGGTGTAAAAATTAATGTCGCCGTATTTCGATTAGTCTCAATCTTATATAATTCCGGAATACTCATTGGCGGGCTATCGTTACACATCTGACCACCATTACCGCTTGATCCTCCGGAAGATCCGCTATTACTATTCGAGTTAGTTACAGTTTCAATCGGTCTCGCAAACAACCCAAAAAGTGAAAAGTGGCTAGTTGGACAAATAATTGTCCTGTTAGTAGAATTCCGTTGGCAATTATCCAATCTACTCCAGTTCACTCCATCATGCCCATATATCCAAGCTTGATCTGAATCCAATCCGGAAATTTCACTGTTCGAATAACTAATTGTTATCGGTATAGACCTATTAAATACTGTTACCTCAGTAAACGCATCAGCCAATGCTTTAAGCTCATATACATGTGACCCAACCAATTGCATCGACGCCGGTACACCTAAAACACTTACAACCGAATTTTTGTCCAAATGCTGAATTTCATAAGTCACCGGCAAACTTGTGGTAGATGTACCAATATCTAGTGAAATATTTGCATTTGCCCCAATCAAACTTACTGTTTGGGAAACAGCTAAAGGTACCGTTTGTTGCACACCCACAACCACCAATGAATCACCAGGACAGCCTTTGGTAGTAAAATTTACAGACGCCGAAGTCGCCACACTGCTCTGACTGCTCCGAGAAACCACCTCCAAAACATAAGTACTACAACTTACTAAATTATCAAGTGTCACCGAGTGTGATGTCGTCTCCGGTAAAACATCAGTCTCACCACCGAAGTTTTCCGTTGTTAAATTTACTCCGTAATTAACTTCGGAACTTGAATCTTGATTCGTATCCCAAGTCACAATAGCGTTATCTGTATCTGTGGTTATCAAGAGATTGCTGATTACTGTTGGAACTACCGTTGGAGTCGGCACAACATCATCCACACAAGTGAAATTACTACAGCTTTGGTTTATTGAACAACTTCCGCAGCTTCCGCCGCAACCATCATCACCGCAAGTTCTGCCACTACAATTTGGGACACACACTGTTGGGACTGG
>Ga0172379_10000855_pt1 | contig 69470 bp, 71 predicted proteins | sample GrowelOW334metaG_FD_119756 | JGI IMG/M metagenome (GOLD analysis project Ga0172379, IMG submission 119756) | Groundwater microbial communities from an aquifer near a municipal landfill in Southern Ontario, Canada - Groundwater well OW334 metaG | ecosystem: Environmental > Aquatic > Deep...
AACCCTATGTCTGCTTGTCATATTCGCTTCACAAATGTGTATTTGTGCTGATGAGTCCGAAAGGACGAAAGCGAAACACTATAATTCATTACACTTCCTGGGGTCTGGGGTATCTGCAGCCTCTTTAGCGAAAAGGAAACTAAAAGATTCTCGTACAACGTCGAAGAGTGTCTGAGTGTACACGAGTTACTGAGACAACGAGCAATCTTTTAGTGCGCCTTTTCCAGAGAGGTGAAGCAACCCCAGCAGTTTTGCTTCTTTTGCAGCCCAAAAGAAGCTCGTTTGTTACTTTGCGAGGTCAAAGTAAGGATTTAAGAACCTAATTTGATAAAAGTTCACGAACTTCGTCCGTGCTCTTCGCATGCATCAACCTATCCCGCAGTTCAGCAGCACCATCAAATTCACGTACGTAAATCTTGAAAAAACGTTTGAGCGGGTCAAATTTGCGGGGAGAGAGTTTCTCATATTCATCATGAAGATCAAGCTGGAGGTTGAGTAGATCGAGCAGTTCTTTCTTGGAATGCTTGACCACTTGCCCCACCGTTTCCTCTGCCTCCTGTGCTGTTCGCTGACGCTCCAGCGGGGCTAAGTCGGCAGATGAAAGGTGTGCCAATTGGTCAGTCTTTTCGAAGGCGAATGGATTATGGAAAATACCACGGCCGATCATGATGCCATCGACGCCATGTTTTTTGATGAGTTCTTCACCGTGCTGCCGATCGCGAATATCGCCATTAATGGTTAGGAGTGTGTTCGGCGCAATTTCATCACGTAGTTTCTTGATGTCGTCGATCAACTCAAAGTGGGCGTCGACTTTACTCATCTCTTTTTTGGTGCGCAGATGAATCGTGAGGTTGGCGATATCTTGGCGAAGAAGATGGCCAAGCCACTCTTGCCACTCGCCGGGCGTGCTGTACCCCAGGCGTGTCTTCACACTGACAGGCAACCCGCTAGCCTTAGCGGCCGCTATCATAGCAGACGCTAGCTCTGGTGTGCGAATCATGCCGGCGCCACCGCCACTTTTGACAGCCGAAGCATCGGGACAGCCCATGTTGATGTCAATGCCCCCGTAGCCAAGCTCTTTGCAGTGTAATGATAGTTTCGTCATAGCTTCGGGGTCTGCACCCCAAAGTTGTGCGACGATCGGATGTTCGTCATCGGTTTTAACGAGTCTGGTGCCGATGGCTTTGTCACCGGCGGCCGCCCAGCCGGTGGCATTCGTAAATTCGGTAAAAAAGAGATCAGGTGCGGCGGCTTGGGTCACGACATGGCGAAAGACAACGTCAGTCACGGCCTCCATTGGGGCCAAAATAAAGAAAGGTTTTGGTAGGTTTTGCCACATCGCTATCTATAAATTCTATTGATCGCCGAGAATCACCTCGGCGCCGTCGATGTTTGCACCGTACTCGCTAAATAGAGCATCATGGAGGCCTTGCTTGGCTATGCTTTCTTTGACAGTTGCTTTCTTAGCCTGCTCTTCAAGCTCTTGTTCGTATTCTTTGATAATGTCTGCATCAGTTGCGTACATGTGTATTTCTTGAGACTGTGTCATAGAATTAATCCTTTTGTTTTGAATTATATTGAGTCTTCATTATATCATGAATGATATAAAATAAAAACGCCTCACATCTGACACGAAAACTTCATGTCGAATGTGAGACGGACAGGAATAGTGCGTTGAGGCGGTGCCTCTTTCCATAAACCCCTTGCTTCGCAGTAAGGGGCGCCCGTTCCCAGGAAGACTTACGCCTTTCCCGTGCCTCTGCAGGAGGAACACTTGCCGGCTCTTGAGCCGACCAGAACGCCCTTGATGGCATCCCATACGCCGCAACCGCAGCGCTGGTTCTTTCCTTTGCAGGCTTGACATGTACCAGTACCCTTACAGGTATTGCACACATCCATTTTCTTCACCTCCTTAAGGTGAATCGATTCGGATAAACGAATGGATTGAGCTGCGGGCAGGCGGGTCACCTGCAGCGGCATGTCAGAGACACGCCTGCCCGCAGGTATAACGACGAACGGCAGAGAACTGCTCCCCCGTCCCCCGACGGTAGTCCTCTACCGTTCGCCGAATCAATGAGCTGCAGGCAGGTGAAGGTCAACCTTCACGCATGCTTCTTCCCCGGTGAGTGTCTTCCGACACCTGCCTGCAGGTTAGTCCGACGCGCAGCGAGATGAAGCTTTCTCGCTTCGAAGGTTATCGACGATGGTAAATTTGGGTTTCGTGTCCCCATTGCCCATCTTGGCCGACAGCCAATCTGCTCGCTGCGCGTCGAAATTGTGAGGGCTGCGAGCAGGGCGAACCCCACTCGCAGCCCAATGAAACAAGTGCCCTGCTTGAGGTGGCGGAAAGGCGGATGCTGATCTCTGTCACAGCACCCTTTTACTTGTTTCGAGCCCCTGACGAGATTCGAACTCGCGACCTTCACCTACAACGAGGTGATGCTCTACCGCTGTAGCTACAGGGGCACGACAACACCACATCAATTCAGTTGAGACTGCTTGAGCCCATACCATATGACGTGATGTCGCCGGTCGTTCGGGAGGGGAGGAAAACTTGGGAAGCTACCTACCACCGAACGAACTTTTTTGCACTATTCCTGTCAAATTACGACTCGCGAATAGGCGGAGAGTGAGCCACGACGATTAACGTGTCCCTGGAGCACTCATCGCCTACTCAAGCAAGTGTGATCGTTATTCTATCACTTTAACGGATGAGAGTCAACTAGCTATCTAATAAAAAGTCTTCGAATGCCACCATGCCTTTGAAGCTCGGTTCGAACTCGCTTGCATCGGGCAGTTCGAGACTGACGATATGCTGCCATACCTTTTGGATCAGACGAGTAAATCGCTCACATTCGTCGTTGTCGAATGCGAAATCAAGCGACAAAATCTCGCCATTATTGGTTGGCTCGACGAACTGCAAGGAGGCTGAGACAACCGTGTAGTTGCTGAAGTCTCGTGAGTGTTCAATCAGGAATTTGTAAAACATCAGCTGTTGTTTGTATTTATGGAGTTTGATCTTTTCAAAGTCGGTTTTGCCCTGCCATGAGCGCGAAGCCTTGCCCGTTTTGTAGTCGGTTACATGGATGGTACGGTTTACTTCATCGATATCCAGTAGATCTAGCGCACCAGTTAGCCTCGCCTCTCCTAGTAGCACTTGTTGGCCGCCGAAGCTCAGCTCAACCTTTTGTTCGGGCGTGAAGGTGTCGTGTCTGGCTGCAAAGAACGCTCTGAGGGCATCGATACCCCGCTGCAGGAAGCTATCGAATTCGCCAACTGGCAACTGGTGGGCCTGGAGAGCGTGCTCGAAATCACTCAAGATATCTTCCTGTGGTTTTTGCTCGTGTGCCGCCTTCAGGTGATTGTGCGCGCGCTGCAGTACGGCGTGAATAGCCGAGCCATAGGCCGCTGCCGGCGACATGGCGCTTGGGAAATGGAGCAAGTTGCTGAGTAGGAAATGGTGCGGGCCACCACGCGAGACATCAAGGAAATTATTGAGATGCGTCGCACTCAGTTTGTAATGCGTCAAAGTAGGCGCCAGTATGTCTTGCATGGAGTTAGAGATTGGCGAGACGAGCGGCGCATACCATTCAATCTTGGTCGTTTCCACGTGATCTTCAATCGACGACGATGACTCTAGGGCTTGCTCCTCGACAGTACTATTCAGTAGGAATGACGCTTTTCGCGTTTCCTTGCCGTTGTCGTCGCAGGCGGCGTAGCTCATGATCAGGTCTTTTTTGGCACGCGTCATGGCCACGAAAAAGAGTCGTAGTCGCTCATCAAGCGAGGTGCCACTTGGCGCCAGTGGCAGATTCTCGGGGTAGCTAATCATACGGCTGCGCGACCGTACCTTCTCTCCCCAGCTGCTGTCGATAGCACCGACGATGTAGACGGTGTCAAATTCCAAACCTTTAGATTTATGGGCTGTCATCAGATTGACTGCGTCATTCGAGCGATCTTTGACGTCGACGGTGTTCATGATGGGTGTTTCGGTACTACGGTGCAAATCGATAAATTCAATAAAGGTAGCAAGTGAGGGCGTCTCGATGCTGTGATATTCGCGCAGTTTGGTGCGGATGGTGCGCAAGCTCTGCAGGTACGACAGGTAGGCGCGTGGGTCGCTTTCAAGTCGCTCCTGGCTGAAATAGTAGCTTCGCAGTGGCGATTGAAACGTATCATCCTCGTCGCTCCCTATGATGATATCGAGCATGTATTCCAGCGGGGTGTGCGGCACCTGCTGCGCCAGCGCCAGTAGCCATTCATGGATGGCAGTGAATTCCGGCATGACGGACATGATATCGAGCCATAGTCGGTGCTCGGTGTGGGCTTGCAGACTGAGTTTCCAGATAGTCTTTGGCGCGAGTTTCCAGGCGGGATGAGACAAGAGCTCGGGCAGGAGCGCGTCGGCGTCCGGTAAGCGTTTTTCGTACAGTGCAATCACGACGCTGGCCAGGCATTCGACGCTGCGCAGGATATCGCTATCCAAAATGTTCTCACGCTTTTCGTAGTTGACGGGGACCTCGGCCTGCGCAAAGTACGGTAGCAGCTGACCGATTTCAAAATGACGGCGGGCTAGAACAGCGATTGAGCTCGGCGCTTCCCCCGATTCGATTCGATGCTTGATACTGTCGACGATCCATTGTCGCTCGTCACTGCGCGTGGCGGCTTTGACGATGCGAGTTTCTGGCTTCAAGGCTTCGTGGTGCGCGCTCAAGGTCTTATCGAGGTCTTCGATGTAGCGTTCCAGCCGCTCAGAACCTTGGGTGATTACCTCGCGAGCGGCGTCGAGAATGGGTGCCGCCGAGCGGTAGTTGTCGGTCAGGGTGATCAAAGCAACATCCGTGTAGGCTTGGCGAAAGTTTAGGATATTACTGACATCGGCACCCTGGAAACTATAGATCGCTTGGTCGTCGTCACCAACCACCATGATGTTTGGTCGACCATTATTGACTTCATTGTCGGTGAGGTTATGGAGAATACGCGCCTGCGCCAAGTTAGTATCTTGGAACTCATCGACCATGATGTATTGGTATTTTTCCTGCAGGTTAAATTTGAGGTCGGGCTGTGTTTCCATGGTGTGAACGACCTGTAAAATCATGTCGTCGAAATCGTACAGCTGAGCTTCCTGCATACGCGCGAGGTAGGCATCGTAGATAGCGGCGATGGCGCGCAATTTAACATTGCGTTTGCGATCTTTAAAGACGAAGGCGCCGGTCTCGTCTTTTTCTAACCAGGCATTTTTCCAGGCGGTGATGGGTTTGGTCGATTTGGTCGCCTGAGCTTCGTCGATAGCATGAGCTAACTGAATAGCGATGACATGTGACAGCGGCGTGATCTCAGCTGGCAGCGGCGACACAGCAATTTCGGCAATGTCTCTCGCGACGGGGATTAAAAGATCGAGAGTCTTCATGCTAATGCGCTGCTCAAAAAGCGAGGCAAGCTGTTTTTCGACGTGGTCGCAGGTGATTTCATTGTCATCGAGTACGGCCAGCAGTTCGCTACTCGTCAAGCTGCTGCGTTTGAGCTCCGAAATGACCATAAACGCATCTTTAAGGTAGGTGTATTCCCCGTTCATCTTGCTCGCCAGTAAGTTGGTGTAGTCGAGCTCGTCGAAGATGCCACGCAGGATTTCGTAGCTACTTAGCTCTTCGGCCGGAGCAAACGTCGCGCCGTTATAAAAGTATTCACTATTTTGATTGATGACCTCTGTTCCAAAGCTGTGGAAAGTGTGAATAGCCACTTTGTAGGCATCTTGTCCAATGATACTAATCAGACGGTCGCGCATGGCGTCTGCCCCGCTGTCGGTAAAGGTCAGACAGAGGATATTGCTGGGCAGCGTATCGGTTTTACTTAGAATTGCGGCGGTGCGCATACTGAGAAGCTCAGTTTTACCGGTGCCAGGGCCGGCTACCACCATGACGGGTCCGTCGATAGTCTCGACGGCTTGCTTCTGGGCAGCATTGAGCTTGACAAATCGGCTATTAAAATCCATTACTCTTATTGTACCCCACTAAGGTGTTATATCGATACTGTCTATCGATGTAACACTGGGTCGCCTCGGAAATAAATGCAAGCATTACTTCTCTCGGCTCGCCAGTGTTATACTAACAGTAGTATGAACGATGAAGTGTATGATGATCTAGCACTCGAACGCGCCATCAAGGAGCATTTCGGGTTTAAAGCCGATATCGATAAAGTAATTCTACGGCAGGCGTCGGTGAGCCCGACGGCCCAGGCTACGGTGTTTTTAACGAACAAGAAACAACTACTCGTCTACATCCATGGGCAGTCGAAACTGCAGCTGGGCGACATCAAAAAAATCATCGCGCGCATGGATATGAAAGCCGAACTCTACTTGCCGCCCAAGGGTCAGCCGAACTATTTCGATATCATCGGACGTGAAAAATTTCGTGAGGTTTTCCCAGGGCGCAGCCACATTACTGATCCTGACATTATGTTCTATCGGACGCTAGCTACCTACAACCCTGCCCTGGTGATGATTAGCGAGATCAAACACGGCGAGATCAGAGAGTACAACCGCGATACACGCGGCAACTGGCGCGTGGCGGCTAAATTCGCCTATCGTCGCATCAAGACAAGCTAGAACTTAGGGAAGTTGACTTCCCTAGCATTTATAGCAGCTGCTAGGTACGCTGGGGATAAGAGGAGAAGTTATGAGTCACGAAGTCACTATTCATCAAACACAAATCGATATCTTGCGTGAGTTGCTCTTTACGCCCGACGCGTCTTACGCTGATTTACAAAAAGTCACTGGCCTAGAGAGTGACCATTTCAAATTTCATATCGCCCGCCTGGTTGAGCTGGGCTACGTCGAGCGCCTGGCGCGCGGTCGCTATAGTCTCTCGGCTAAGGGTAAAGAGTACGCTAACAAACTCGATACCGACGAGCGGACCATCGAGCGTCAGCCTAAATCGGCCGTTATTTTAGTCGTGCAGCAGGCAGATCACTACCTTATGCAAGAACGGCTCAAGCACCCCTATTTCGGGTATTATGGGTTTCCGGGCGGTAAAATTCGTTGGGGCGAAACTATCATGCAAGCCGCCGAGCGTGAACTGCTGGAAGAAACGGGGCTAGCGGCAACGCTCACCTACCGCGGCGTGTATCACGAGCACGTGCGATCGGATGACGGCGACATTATAGAGGACAAAATATTCCATGTCGTCTACGGCAGCAAGCCGACGAATGAGATGAGCGAGAACTTTGAGGGCGGCCGCAATGTTTGGATGACACTCGAAGAGATAGCCAAAGAGGACAAAGTCTACAAGAGTTTTGCGATCGAGCTAGCAGTTGGCATGGGCGAAAAGCAATTTGTCGAAGCCACTCAAATCTACACCAAACAAGAGTTCTAGACGTGGGGCTGGGGCCAGTTATTCGCTGCACGTTGTCGGGTTCGTTCCGCCGAGACCAAGCCGGGATCAAACGAGCCTACCAAGAACTTGTTACCTGCGGCTGCCAAGTTTTGTCGCCGCATCGACTTGATTTTGACGCACCGTTGCAGCTATTTGTACGAGACAGTGCCGAGCATGGCAGTAGTGAAATGAGCCTTGAAGCGCATCATTTACTGGCCATTAGACAATCTGATTTTGTCTGGGTTCATCTGCCCGACGGCTACCTGGGTGTTAGCGCAGCGATGGAGATCGGCTACGCGACGGCGCTGGGGCTGCCGGTATTTTCTGATCAAATACCCAAAGAGACAGTTTTTCAATCACTGGTCACGACGGTGCCGAGTGTCTTTCGGGCACTTGAAATGCTTAGTGAAGCCGAGGCAGCTACGGTTTGAAGTCAAGAATAACGAGGTGTTCGATGTGCGGCGTACGCGGGAAGAAATTGTAGCCCTGGTGGTGCTTGATGCCGTAGATGCTGGCTAGGCGCATGACGTCGCGAGATTGGGTGGTGGGATTGCAGCTGAGATAAATGATTCGGGCTGGTTTGGTTTCGAGCAGCCGATCGATTACGTTTTCGTGCAGGCCAGCTCGTGGGGGGTCGACGATAATGGTGGCTTCTGGCGTAATGTATTCCAGTGCATCCTCGCTAGCGGCGAGCACTGCTGTGACAGACTCTTTCCGGCCCAGTTCATAGATATTGCGCTTCATCTCATGTACGGCTGGCTTGCTAATCTCTACCATAGTGACAGCGTCGCCACCGATGGTGAGCCCGATCGTCCCGACACCACTGTAGAGATCAACCACAGGCGTTCCAGCGATCACCCATTCTTTCATGTCGCGCAGCGCCTGTTCGTACACCGGCAGATTAATCTGGAAAAAGCCTTCTGTGGCGTAGCGGAATGGCACGTCCAGGATGGTGTCGCCGAGCGTTTGCTCGCTGGAGGCCGCCAGACGCTTGGTGATGACGCTGGCTGGGCTCTTGGGATTGGAATAGATAACTTCACCACAAACACTCGGCTGGATCGCTTCGACGGCTTCTACGATCTGCTGTGCGGCAATCGATTCGTCTTTGACGTAGAGCTGCCATGCCACCTGCCCCGTGGCGTTGGAGCGAATCAAAAGTGTCTTGAGATCACGCCCGCCGATCTTGAGGTCATTAAGGGCGCTGATAATCGCCTTTGACATAGTCGTGATGGCCGGCGATGCCAGGCTGGTGTGATCGATGGAGATTTTTCCGTGAGTACCACGGCGGAAAAATGCCAGGCTGAGCTTCTCAGTTTCGGTATCGAACCAAAAACTGTATTCAATCTTGTTGCGGTATTCATAGGCGATACCATCACTGTAGACGGTGATGGGACGCGGCAAGACGATATCGTGCATTTCAAAGGCTTCTTCAATAAGGGCTGATTTGTAATGCTGCTCGGCCTCGAATGTCATAATTTGCCATGGACTCGTCGACAGATAACTATCGGGGTCACTCGGCGCGACCCGTTCGTCGCTGGGCTGTAACACTTTCTCGACAACACCCTCTACGTATTTTGACTTCTTCTTGGTGACTGCTACTTCGACAGTTTCACCGGGTAGTCCACCCCACGTCAGGACTTTTTTGCCATCTTCGAGGGTGCCAATAGTTTGACCCCCTCCGATAATGCGCGAAAGAGTTACCGTGAGGGGGTCAAATTGCTTCATAATCTACTTAAGCGTCTTTGCGGGTCAGGTCAACAGCTTTTGTAATACCCCAAGTAATAAGGGCGTAAACGGCTGCGGCCAATAATGTTTCTACTTCAAGGCGTGAGACACCTGCTTGGAATTCACCAACTTGGAGTAGGCCTCTGAATGGTGCAACTAGTGGGTCGGTCAGCGCATAGATAAAGTTTGCAAAACCATTGTCGAGATTGGCGCCGAGAACCGCCAGAACAGCACGTACGAGCAGTAGTGCGATAAGTACACCTGCGATGTACCAGATAATTTGAGTTACTTTTGATACCTGTCGGTCGTGCTCTACTACTTTTGTGGTAGGCGCGCTCGTTTCGACGACTTCTGTCGTTCGCTTTGTAGTCGGATCTTCGTTCATACTATTCTCCTCCTTATAGGTATTACTACTATACCATAGATAAGAGGTGGCTCGCAGCCGCAAGTGAGGTACAATAAGGCTATGACAGTAGCCACAAGCGGATTTTCTGATGACCTGCCGATCTTTGATTTCCGCCAGGCAATTCTGGATGCGGTTGATGCGCATCAGGTGACGATTGTTACAGCCGAAACCGGCGCCGGCAAGAGTACCCAAGTGCCGCAGTACCTGGCCGATCATGGCTATAGCAAAGTGGTGGTCACCCAGCCACGCATCCTGGCAGCCCGCAATCTTTCTCGCCGTGTTCGTGAAGAATGGGCGCTACGCACAGGTCGCGACAGCGATCCGCTTATTGGCTATCGCACAGCGCATGAGCGCGACGATGCTCCCACTACTCAGATTCTGTATTGCACCGACGGTCTGCAGCTGGTGCGCGAGATTACCGGTGCGGGCATTACTGAGCGCCAAGTGCTGATTCTCGATGAGGTGCATGAATGGAATGAGAATATGGAAGTGTTGATTGCCTGGGCAAAGAAACGCTGCGAGGAGGAGCCACGTTTCAAGGTCGTTATCATGAGCGCCACCATCGAAACAGACGCGCTGGCTGGTTTTTTTGGCACCGAAGCGGTGATCGATGTTCCTGGGCGAAGCTTTGCAGTCAAAAAACGCACCGGGACAGATGTGATTAGCGAAATCATCGATGCCATTCAATCACGTGCCAGCAATCTGCTTGTTTTTCTACCAGGTAAGGCCGAGATTCAGGACGTGACGGACGCCATCGCCAAGCAAGCCGCAGCTGCTGGTGTGCCCGTCATTCCCCTTCACTCTCAACTGGAGGCCACGGCACAGCAGCAAGCCTTCGCTAATTACCCGAACGGCAAGGTTATTCTGGCTACCAATATCGCCCAGACGAGTGTCACGATCGATGACATCGATGTGGTGATCGACAGCGGACTAGAGCGACGCAGCGAAGTGCGCAGTGGTGTTGAGGGACTTTTCATCGCGCAGATATCCCAAGCTGACTGCCTGCAGCGGGCGGGGCGAGCTGGCCGCACCAAAGCCGGCGAATACATTCTGGCGCCCTACGATACTATGCCGTGCCTACCCTTTGACGAGCGCCCGGCCTACGCCACGCCCGAGATTCTTCGCAAGCACATCGACCGACTGACGCTGCGACTGGCCAATGTTGGTATGGATATCGAGCAACTCGATTTTTACCACGACCCCAGCGCTAAGGCCATTCAGCGAGCCAAGCGCACGCTGGTTGCCCTCGGAGCCCTTACTCCGTCTGGTGACGTGACGAAGATTGGGCGATCGATGGAGCAATACCCGGTCGAATCAAGCTACGCCCGGATGCTCGTCGAGGCTCAGTCGCGCTCGCCTGGCGTCCAGTCGAAGCTCGCCGCCATCATTGCCATTCAAGAGATCGGTGGCATCGTCAAAGGCGGCACGCGTTACACTGGTTGGCACAAATATACCAAGCAGACAAAGTCGGACCTGCTCGCCCAATACGACGTTTTCCTGGCACTGCCGACTATCTACCCTGAGGAGTACGAAGACCTCGGCATTATCAGCAAGAACATTGCAAAGGCGCGCGAAGTGATGCAACGGCTCAACCATGATCTGCGCGATATCGAGCTCGACGACACCCTGCTGACGCCGATAACTGACGAGGAGCAGGACGAATTGATGCGTTGCATCGTGTCTGGACAGATCGATCAACTCTGGGTTGTGGATGAACTCGGCGCGGCTACGCACATTAGCACCAAAGTGACCCGTGAACTATCCAGTAGCACGGTGGTTCGTAGCCCCAAGCTTATCGCCGGCACACCCTTTGACCTTCAGGTGCCGGCTCGTGACGGGACGCTACAGACCCTGCACCTGGTCCAGGGTGTGACAGCCGTGAATACCGACTGGCTGATCGACCTGGCGCCAGAACGATTTGCCACCAGGCGTGGCCGCATGATATACGATCCGCAGACCGGCAGTCTCGCTGCTCGCCAACAAGTTCGTGCTGGCAAACAAGTGCTTGAGGGGGCTGGTGTTTCGGAATCGAATAATACCAAGCAGAACCAGCAACTTTTTCAGGAGATGTTTAGTCGCTGGGCGTTCGACCAGCTGGAGCGAGAGCGTCGGAGCCTGGCCGGTCGTCACACCAAGCGAGTCCCAGCTATTTCGCTGTCGCAGATCAAACAGCGAGTTGGATCGCTGGCTGGCGGCATCATAAGCCTCGAGAATCTGCCAACGCAGAAGCGGCAGCAGCTGCTGGATAGCGCCAAACTCGTCACCTATTTGGGCGCGGATTTTATGAACCAACTCGGGTCCTCACTTAGGCGAAATCAAAGTGGTCCGCCGCGCAGCCGTCGAGGCTGGCAACCAGCCCACAAGCGATCATTTAGTCGCAGTCCCAAGCATCGTCGTTAGATTATTTTTGGAGAGATTTGAGCTTTTTCTTCGCGATACGCTTACGAGAAGCGCCGTGCATGTTTCGTTGTTTAGCCATTTTTGTATAATCCAATCTTTGTAATCTACCAATCATAGCACGACGAGAGGTAGGAAGCGAACGACGCTACTTGATACGTGTGTTGTCAAAGTTGAGAACTCTCCACTCATTGTTCTCTTTGATGAGATTGACCGTCAGCTCATACGTACCGTCAGATCCCTTTATCTCGTAAACGGCTGTCCCTTTAGTTTCCTGGCCGGTGCCACTTTCAACCTCGGCAGATTGTTTTGACGCTTCACTGTCGAGCACGTTCGCCATTGTGGCGACGATTTGTTGAAACTGCTCGGTTGTAACCGTTTGTTTGGCTTCAGCCGAGAATAGCTCGTAAGCGGCTGAACTATTGTTTTTCAGGATATCATCAACAAAGGCATTACTTGTCTGACTAACACCCGACGTTGCGTAAAATGCAATTGCAATGACGAGGCCAATAAAGACTACGACACCGATGATAATTTTTTTTGCTTTTGAGAGTTTTGGTTTCTCGGCAGTCTCAGCTGGCACCTGAGGCACACTGTCTGTGTTTACGGTTGTTTCTTCACTCATATCACCTCCTTATTAGGTTGATGCCCTCAGTATATTCCCTCTTGGTGGTAGTCGGATGTGATGTGGATCACTGCACGCTGTTTCTGCGAGGAGTATGCTAAAAGTGAAAAATAGCTGATAAAAGAGGAGGATTGCTATGTACGCTACTAATCACGTTCCAGTTATCGATTTATCTCAATCAACCACGGGTTGTTGCACCTTGATTGAGCCGCGTGAATGGGATGAGCAGACATTCACCTTTGATAACAAGCTGTTTGCGGTGGCGACGGTGCGTAGTTTTCTGCACATTCCCCTGAATATGGCGTCAGTTATGAAGAAATCACAAACAAAGATTGACCATGCCGATGCGGGTGTTGACGATTTCCTGACTCTCAGTGACGAGACATCGCCGTGGCGAAGCAAGCAATATTTTGCGGTGAGCCGAGACGTGCCAGGTCTTGAGACGGAGAGACTGTCGGGAGAGTTCATCACCAAGGTGTTTGAAGGTCCCTACAGAGACGCCGAAAAATGGCACCAGCAGCTGATGGACTACGTCACCTCCAAGGGCAAGAGAGCGCTAAGGACCTACTTCTTCTATACGACCTGTCCGAATTGTGCCAAAGCATACGGCAAGAACTACGTGGTTGGTTTTGCAAAAGTTGCCTGAGAAATAGGCGCGTTTACGCTTCCCATTTCCAGTCACGGACTTCGGGCATATCAACACCATGTTCGGTGATGTAATTGGCGTGTTCGAGTAGCTTCATTTCCATGAGTTCATGCAGCTGCGCTGCAGCTTCGCTGGTTTGGTTGGTTCGTTTGAGTACGTCGATCACTAGGTGGAAACGATCCATATTATTAAGTACCGTCATATCGAAGGCAGTCGTAATAGTGCCTTCTTCTTTGTAACCGCGCACGTGCAGGTTGCGATTGGTGCGACGATACGTCAGCCGGTGAATGAGCCACGGGTAGCCGTGGAAAGCGAAGACGATTTCCTTATCTTGGGTAAACAACTCGTTGTATTCATGATCGGTCATGCCGTGAGGATGTTCACTATCAGGTTGGAGGCGCATTAAATCAACCACATTGACCACGCGGACGCGTAGCTCGGGCATGTAGTGGCGCAGGATAGAGACGGCCGCCAAAGTTTCGAGTGTCGGTACGTCACCGGCACAGGCCATAACGACATCGGGTTCTCCGCCTTCATCGCTACTCGCCCACTGCCAGATGCTGGCGCCGCGCGAGCAATGTTCGATCGCTTCATCCATCGATAGCCACTGCGGACTGTCGTGTTTGCCGACGATCGTCAGGTTGATATAGTTGCGGCTGCGCAGACAATGATCCATCACCGACAGTAGCGTGTTGGCGTCGGGCGGCAAGTAAATGCGCGCCACCTCGGCTTTTTTATTGACCAAATGGTCGATGAAGCCAGGGTCTTGGTGGGTAAAGCCGTTGTGGTCCTGGCGCCAGACGTGCGAAGTCAGAAGATAGTTAAGTGAGGCGATTTCTTTGCGCCACGATAGCTCTGATGACATCTTTATCCATTTGGCGTGCTGATTGACCATGGAGTCGACGATACGAATGAAGGCTTCGTAGCTGTTGAGGATGCCGTGGCGTCCCGTCAGTAAGTAGCCTTCCAGCCAACCTTGCGATTGGTGTTCGCTCAGCATCGAATCCAGCACGGCGCCGTCCGTCGCGAGGAATTCGTCGCTATCTTTCGTGCGGGCCGCCCACTGGCGGTTCGTGACCTCAAAGACTGCTTCCAGTCGGTTGGAGACGGTTTCATCGGGCCCAAATAGGCGGAAATTGCGCGTTTCTTGGTTGAGTTTGATGGTGTCACGAAGGAACGGTCCGAGAGCGTGCACATTACCGACATTGGCAATGCTGCGATACGCCACGTCGACGGCGTAGTCACGAAAATCGGGCAGGTGTAGATCGAGCAGTAGATTGCCGCCATTAGCGTGGTCATTAGCACCCATGCGGTAATCACCCTCTGGGGCGAGCTCGGCGATCTCCGGTCGCAGACGGCCAGCATCATCGAACAATTCCTCGGGCTTGTAGCTCATCAGCCAGTCTTGCAACAGGGCGAGGTTTTCAGGGTGGGCCTCGTCGACGAGCAGCGGCACTTGGTGAGAGCGGAAGTTATCCTCGATCTTTTTGCCGTCGATCTCTTTTGGTCCCGTCCAGCCTTTCGGTGAACGCAGAATAATCATCGGCCAGCGCGGGCGGGCGGCATCATCGTTGGCGCGGCTATAGCTTTGAATGTCCTTGATCATTTGGGTAGCTTCGTCCAACCGAGCAGCCATATGTTGGTGCATCAGGTCTGGGTCGTCGCCCTCGACAAACAGCGGTGTCCAGCCATAGCCCCGAAAGAGTTGCTCTAGCTCTTCGCGCTCGATGCGAGCTAGCAGGGTCGGGTTGCTGATCTTGTAGCCGTTGAGGTGCAGAATAGGCAGCACTGCCCCGTCGGTTTTGGGATTCAAAAATTTATTGGAGTGCCAAGCGGTGGCCAGTGGGCCAGTTTCGGCTTCGCCATCACCCACCACGCAGGCGGCGATGAGATCGGGATTATCAAAGACAGCGCCAAAGGCATGGCTCAGCGAGTAGCCCAGTTCCCCGCCTTCGTGGATCGAGCCAGGTACTTGCGGCGAGACATGGCTGGAGAGTCCGCCGGGGAATGACGAAGACTTAAAGAGTCGCTGCAAACCGGCTTCATCTTGCGTGACTTCCGGGTAAAATTCACTAAAGGTCCCTTCGAGGTAGACGTTGCTGACGACGGCTGGCCCACCATGACCTGGCCCAGAGATGTAAATCATGCTCAGTCGATTTTTCTTGATAATGCGGTTGAGGTGAGCATAGATGAAGTTTTGACCTGGCGCTGTTCCCCAGTGGCCGAGCAGTAGTTTTTTGACATGCTCGAGTCTCAGCGGTTCTTTTAGGAGCGGATTGTCTGCCAAATAGATCTGCCCCACCGACACGTAGTTGGCGGCTCGCCAGTAGGCATTAATAGCCTGAACTTCTTCGAAAGAGAGTGGATAATCGGGACTAGTCATCAGACTGTACCTCCTTGCGACTCTGTCGCAATAGTCGCGAGTACTTGCCGGCTGATCGTGACCGCTTCGTCGGTGGGAATAACATGGACGCCGACGCTTGCCCAAGGTGAAGAAATCAAAAAGCTATTCTGCTGGTTGGCATCGCTGTCGAGGGCGACACCCATATAGCCGAGCCCTTCACAAATCTGAGCGCGGATAAGCGGTGCTTGTTCGCCGATTCCTCCAGAAAATACCAGTGAATCCAGCCCACCAATGGTCGCCGCTAGTGCGCCGATGGCCTTTTTAACGTCATAGCAAAAGACGTCGATTGCTTCGGCCGCCTGCGGATTAGTCGTGCGAGCCCCTATAAGCGCATGCATGTCGCTCGTGAGTCCAGAAACACCTAGTAGCCCCGATTCGTAGTTGACCATGTGATCATACGCAGCCAAATCCATATCGGTTTGCTGAGACAAAAACTGTGGCAGCGATGGGTCGAGATCGCCGGCCCGGGTACTCATCATCACCCCAGAGGCAGGTGTCAGCCCCATTGTCATGTCGATCGGCTTACCTTCTCGAGTCGCCGCCAGGCTGGCGCCGCTGCCAAGGTGGGCGTAGATAACTCGGCCACGAACGGCATCACTGCCAGCGCGCTCTTCGAAAGCGCTTTGCAGGTAGCTATAGGATAGACCGTGAAAGCCATAGCGACGCACGCCAATGTCTTGGTAGGTGTTGGGGATCGGGACAATCTGCGCCACGCGCGGGATGTCGTGAGAAAACGCCGTGTCAAAACAAGCCACATGGGGAACATTGGGCAGTGCCCGGCGGAGTTCACGAATAAGATGGAGGCTGGCTGGTGTATGGTGGGGGTCGAGCGGTGCAAGCCTTTCTAGCTGGCCTATAACCGCATCGGTAATACGTACCGGGTCGCTGAAATCTGGCCCACCGTGAACCACTCGGTAGCCGACAGCGGTGATCGAGGTTGGTGACGTGATAGACGATACCATTTCTACTAGCAGGGTGATTGCTGCCGCATGGTCCGGGATGGCGCGCTCGATCGTCCGTTCGTCTTCACTGGCTTTATGTAATTTTATGGTGGCAAGCGGCTGGCCGATATCGCTCATAGAGAGCTCAAAGATCCGCTGGTGCTGTGACGTCGTAGGGTCAACCGAAAAGAGGGCGACCTTCAGGCTGGAGGAGCCAGTATTCACTGTTAGAATGTTAGTATGTTCCACCATCGTTACTTCTTATAATAGCATAAGAAGTATAGCTGTGCTCAGATGGCTTAAACGCTGAGAATAGACAAGATATTGCCAGCCGGGTCTTTAAACCAGGCAATGTCTGGGCCCTGACCGGCAGCCTTGCCGCGAAGGACTCCCTTTTCGTCTTGTTCGGCGGGCATATCGGGGTATCGCTCGAAGACAACACCCTTCGCGCTGAGCTCGTCGACTGCGCTGTCGATGTCCTCGACCGGAAAGTTGAGCACCGTAAAGGTGGCTGGCTGGTGTGAATCTTTTTGGTACAAGAAAACCGTATTGCCACCTGGGAACTTCAATTGTAGCCCCATCCAGTCTTCGCTGACGGTGAGTCCGAGGACGCCTTCGTAAAATTGCCTCGCCGCGGCAGCATCATTCACTGAGTAGCCGCTAAATGCATTGCTGTTTTGCAACATAAAATGACCTCCTTACTTGTTATACATGAAGGGTTTGGAGAACGTGATAGACCAAGAAGCCAGGCCAGACGATGGCTTTGATAAAGGCGTATATAACGTCACCAAAATCGGCAGCGTTCTGCAGGAAGTAAATGAATGCACCGACGAAAGCTGTAAGCATTGCGAATCCAGCTGGTGCGTGCTTGTTGATAACTTTTACTGAGGCGTGATCACTTTTACTCATGATATCTCCTTTAGATTGTAACTTCAGTATAGCAAGAAACATATATTTTTAAGAGTATAATACTACTTATAGTTAAATAGGAGGATACTCGTGGATAATAGTCAATCAAACTCAAGCAATCTAATGCGGTACGTTGTTGTCGGCATCGTGATACTGGTCGTCGTCGCCGGTGCCGCTGCCTTTCTATTGGCGCAGCCCAAAGCAGCTAGCCCATCTGTGACATCGGGCTCGGACTGCTCGGCTAAGCTTGGCCAGGCGACGGTCGATATCACCTACACCGAGTCCAACGAGTTCAGCCCAAGCTGTGTCCAGGTCAGCGCCGAGACGAAACTGATCTACCACAACAACAGCAAGGGTCCGCTACAGGTCGGCGCTGATCCGCACCCGATTCACGATGGCAACAAAGAGTTGTCAAACGGCGAATTTGTCCTCGAAGTACCACAGGGCGGCACTGCCTCCTCAGTCGTGCACGATACGGGCACGTTTGGTCTGCACAACCACGTCAATTCAGGTGCCACCGCGACTGTCGAGGTGAAATAACTCGGGCAGATCCTCCTAGAGGAGGTCTGCGTTGGCTGCTAAGAAGACGGTGCTAATCTTACCGTCACAGTCGAATGAAAATGAGATAACCTTTTGGTTACTGGCCTTGGCCGCAACGGCATTATCAGGGAAATACTGTCCGTAGAAACCTTTGCCGTACGAGCCCACTAGTGAGGCTGATAGGCCAAAATCGTAGTCCCACGAGGCTGGGTCGTTGGTGATAAAGGTACTAATTCCAGAAACTGCTTCGGTGGGTGTTTTCATGCCGAGGCCTTCAGAGGCGGCGATAATGACATTCACTGTCGGTGCCATGTAGCCTTCCAGTGCTGCCGTATTGCCAGAGGTAATCGAGGCTTCGATGTTACCAATAGCGGCGGCGCTCGGTGATTTAGATGTACAGGCCGTTTCATCAGGCGTAGCGCCATTTTTGGCTTTCTCGTCTGCCAGTTCTTTCGCCAGCTTGGTGTTCTTTTGTTGCAGCGACGACAGATCACTGGCTTGTTGTTTTTCCTTCTCCTTGGCACTCATATCGCGCCAGTAGTAAGCGGCACCAGCGGCTGCAGCGAGTAGAACAAGGACGAGCAGCACCATTAGAATTGTCTTTTTACGACTACCCCCAGTTGTTTTTGCCGGCTTCTCGTTCTCGGTTACTTCTGTTTTCTCGTCCATATCCCCTCCTAGGTCTAATAACTCAAGAATACCATAAGTATGATCATTTTGTTTATTGAGCCGCTGACACCGGAGGGTGGTCTGCCCTAGCCGTCGGTCGGTTGGCCACCATTAAAATCGAGTGTCGTGTACGGGGCATCCGTACACAGATCACTGACAATATTTGGCTTATTTGGATTAACGACTACCTTGCCGAGCTCCTTTGCCTTGGCTGCATCAGCTTCGGGCAGGAGGTTGAACCAGCATCGGGCGTACCACTCGGTTGATGGGTACATGGTATGGATAGCCGCCCACGTGGCGTTTTTAGAGATTTCGTTGCGCTCACGGTAGTCATATACACCGAAGTCAAAGCCAAAGTTGCGTGTTGCTGGGAAGCCTATTTTCGTAGCTATGGTGTCTCCGGCTTTAAACTTGGTCCGCGTGAACGGGAGGTTGGGGTCTGTGCGCGTATCGTCTATTTTTGGCTCTGGTGTCGTTTCGGCGATCGCCTGAAAGGCTGGTGACAACGTGTAGAGGTGGTCGAACCTGAACGCAATACCGCAATCTGTTTCAAACGTCAGAAGGTATTGCAGAGTCGGAGGCGTCCCTTCGTAGTAGCGTGTTAGAGCTACGAGGGTCGCGTCTACGGGCATTTTTACCTCTACCGCGCCATCGACGCTTGTGTCGAGTCGGAATCCTCCGTGCGGCTTATAACTGAAGCCACGGTACGATCCTGGCATCAGAAGGCTGGTTGCCTGAGAAATATCGATTGGTGTTTGATCAAATACAAACGGGTCTTTGCACTGTGGCGCTTTGCCACTCTGTACTACCCATCGGAGGGCCTTCTCATCGAACATCCACTGTACTGACTTGGTGTCAGTCGATGTGGAGGCGGATGACCCACTACCATTTGACGCGTCCCTATTCTTAAACCATACGAACCCAAGAGCGGCAATGATGCCAATCACGACGAGCACGATCACAATCAGGATGAGATGGAATCCGGATTGACGTGTTCGTGGCGCATTCATATGCAGTACATTGTACTATCCTGCGAGAGTAGCGGCAATAGTGCTTATGCTCTAGTCTCGAGACGGACTTTTCTATTTTGCCTTTTTGGCATCGTTGAGAAGCACATACCGCTTAAAGTCGCCGTGACCCGATTCGGGATCGTGCCGAAAGTCTTGGCTCTCAAAGATATGGATGCTTGCTGCATTATCCTCATGAATATCTCCGTAGATATTATCGAGACCAAGTGCGACGAAACAATAATCGGCAAGTAGTCGTATTGATACCTTGGCGTGGCCTTTTCCTGCGTGTTCTTTGCCAGTCCAAACTCCCACTTCTCCACTCTTGTCATCGGTGGGGGTGACGTAAACACTCCCCTTCATCGTTCCGTCGTGCCAAATACCAAAGACCTGACGATCTGAGTTCTGCGATTTAGTTAGTATTTCTCGTGTTTTTTCAACGCTTTTAAATGCCGCACCCGTATTATCACCGTGTTGGCTCAGATGTTTGCGATCATAGTCAATTAAACTATGGAATTGATCGGCATCTTCTGGGCCAATACTCCGAAGCTCATGTGATGAGTCGTCTGCTTGAATAGTAACGTGACGAGGGTCGGACTCCGAACGAATGATTTTTGTCATATAAGTTTATTATAGCAAGTATTAACGAACGGTAATACCGCGTGAATGATGTCTACGAGAAGTGAACCGTTCCAAGAATTCGTCTCCGGGTTGGATTCTCATCTGGGAACATATCGATGAGAGTAACGGAATCAAACATTACGACATCGTTAAGTTCAAGTCGCCCGTTTTTCTGCACGGTCGAATGTGGCCTGAACCCCTCTTTTGTGTACTCTGGACTGTTGAATTTCACATTATGTCGTTGCAGTACTGCAAGTATGGTCTCGTGGAGTTGCTGCAACTCATCAGTTTTATTGAGCAATTTCACATACACACTTCTATCCTCGCCAAACCACTCTTCGCCAACAACCTCAGATTTTACAGTTGAATGTGCACTAAGCTGTTTACTCAAGTCTACGAGTAGATCATTAGGATCCCCATCTATTGCAAAGACATCAGCGAGCGTCACGTGGAGCGGCCAGTCCGCCATCGAATATTCATAACCATCAGGTAGGTCGGTGACGAGATGTGCAATGACGTATTTTTGAGTTAGTTTTTGCATGGTTTATATTGTCGCAGATTCCATCAAGGAATAGAAGCGGCACACGCTAATATCAAGTTTTATCTACTCGGTAACCGGATCTAACGTAACACAGCCTGGAATTGCGTAGCTGCTGGGGTAGACATCCTTGCCGAGGTACTTTTCCCACGCATCATGCAACGCAGTGATCTTCTTGAGAGTGTTATCCTTGACGGATTTATCTAGATATTGGAATGGACAAGTGTGGCTTGGTCGCGTCCCACTTTGTCCTAGAACACCGATCTCTACTATGCCGAATCCAGGATGTGCCTTGGTGTCATAGTCACTCACCTCTGCGATGATCTGCCCGCTCTTCACTACGTCACCAACTTTCACAGAAGCTTTGTTTACGTGCTCTGTTTCGAAGTTAAGTGGACTGTCTTTGTAGGGTGAAACCCATATGGTGGTGTCGCCGCTATATAGCGTCTCTACTTTTGTGACAGTACCGTCTATGAGTGACTGTACTTTTGTACCGAGCGGCAGGATGAAGGTCGGCTGTGGATTGCGCTTGGTTGGATCGTTTGGCGACCTGGGGTCTTGCTGGCCAAAATCTCCCCAGATCTGGTCGTTAAACAGGGGTAACTTCGTAAATTGCATATCGCCGGCAGAGTTCGTCGCCTCATTATAATAATCAAGGTCAAATCCAATACTCTTCATGACAACACTGTTATCGCTTTTTGACTCGCTTCCCGAAGTCTTATTCGAAGTGTTTTGATCAAACTTTGCCTGATTGGTGTTCCCTACAAAAAATTTATAGCCGAGAAAACCTACGACTGCTACCACCAAAATTATTATCAGTACTTCAACTATTCCAAAGCCACGCGAATTCGTATTGAGTTTTATCATATAGAAATGATAGAGAATAAATTACTTTATGGCAATAGTGTTTATGCTTAGTCGAGAATAGCTGATGCAAGTAAAATCCACCCCCAGAATGAGGGTGGATTCTTTGGTGGGTTTGGAGCTAACGGTTGTGACCGTAGCCGCCTTGGTGTTGTCCGTCACCGCTTCCGAATTCGTGGTCGGCTTCGTTTGCGCTCTGGCGTTGTTCGCGGTCGGCGATTCGCTGAGCAATCTCTTGGCTACTCAAGCCGCGCGCTTCCCAGCGAGCCTTTGCGGCCTCGGCCATCTTGGCCTGGAATACCTCTTCGGTCATCCCGTTTCCTAACGCTATCTGAGACATTGTTTTGGTCTCGAGCGCTTTTTGTAGGTCTTCGACACTCATACCGAGTACTTGTGCCTTAGATTCCAGAGCTGCCTGATAGCCACCGCCCTGGCCTTGCCCGCGCTGCATGGCGTATTTTTCGCCCGTGCCGTCGGCTTGGCCATTCACTGCGTACGCATTGGCGCCAACTGCACCAGCGACGCCCACGACTGCAAGCGATGCGACTCCGAGTGTTAGTAATTTGTTCATATGTAGCCTCCTTTTTTTAGTGCTTACATATGTAGTACTGTTTGGAGGGCCATATTATTTCATCGTTGCAGTTGGCGCGAGCCTTGCCCCTGGTTAGGTTGGCCAGGCGTGTGCGATTGCCCGATATTGAGTGAAGAGAGGCCTAGCCCTAGGAGTAGTGAGCAGCTGACGATAGCTAGTGCAATGGTGCGCGTCTTGTGCCTATACATGCGGCCTTGGCGTCGGACGAGCAAGATTGCTGCTACTAGGAGCATGAGTGAAACGATGAGGGCCCACCATGGGAACGAAGCGATAGCCTCACTTAGATGTTCCCTGGCACCCCAGGCCATTGTATTGGCAGTTTGGATGCGCACCCAGAAGAGTATGATGCTCCAGAAATAGGCGAGGCTGACACTGGCGAACGCGATCGTGCCGACAGAAATGACACCGAGCAATATATAGTAAGCGCGGGGCTTCATGTGGACCTTGCCGCTCTTGATTTGACTCATTACGGATTCGCCAATTGATGTTGTCGATTGTTTACTCATCGCCGTACTCCTCTCTTTTTGCAGATTTCCCTTAGTTGTGATTTGGCGCGTGACAGCCATACGCCAATCGACGAGGTCGGGACATGGAGAACATCACTCGCCTCTTCGTACTTCATGTGTTCAAAATAGACCAGCTGCACGACCTCGCGGTACTTTGGCGCCAATTTGCCGAGACAGCCGTGCACGTCTTCGGCCAGTATCTTTTTGTCGACAAGTTCGTCGAGTCGTGGGTCATATCCAATCTCGGGCAACTCATCAATGTCGGCTCCCGATAGCCGCTGTACCCTCTTGACTGCATTCATTGCTTCATTGTGAGAGATCCGGTAGATCCAGGATGAGAATTTGTATTTCGAGTTGTAGCTGCGCAGGTTTTGATAGGCTTTGATAAACGTCTCTTGTACCACATCAGAAGCGGCCGTACGGTCATGTATGAGGTAGGTCACGTAGCGGATCAGCTTTGGCTCGTATCGAAGTATTAGCTCGCCGTAAGCGTCAGTATTACCGTTTATGACTTCGGCGACGACCTTCGCATCCTCGACCTGAGAGTTGTTCATATATCCATCATCTCAGCTAACTACCCAACTGTCGATTAAATGTGTGCAAATGGTTTTCATGATTCCTCCGGTTATATATGTAGTACAAACGAGGTGGGTGGATTATTTCAGTGAATCGAATAGTTTCGGGCGTTACTAGCTACATTCCTGATTCAGTTGCGCCACCGGCACTTTTCCAGCTGCTTAGCCCACCAAGATTCTCTACCGAGTAGCCGCTCGCCTGCAGCTTCATGGCTGCCATCGAAGCCCGCCCGCCCGACGCGCAGTAAAGATACAGCTTCTTTGACTTATCGTTCACTGGTATTTCACCATTCATGATGCGATCGACCGAAAGATGCAGGGCATCTCTCGCGTGCAGATCGTCCCATTCGTCGTTGCTTCGTACGTCGACAAGATAAGCGCTGCCTTGTTCCAATTCCTTTTTCACGACATCAATATCAAGCTTTTTTCCAAATCCTAACATATATCACTTCTTCCTTTTGAATATACAATTGTTTCTTATTGCAGCTTGCCGCCAGCGGCTTGCACATCTTGTAGGCCACCCAAGTCGATGACGCTGGTATAACCAGCTTCCTTTAGTAGCCTTGTGGCCTGAGACGAGCGATTGCCACTCTGGCAATAGATGTACAATTTCGTCGATTTGTCGACTCCAGGGAGCTTTCCTGCTTGCATATCCTGCAGTGACCAGTTCACGGCGCCGGCAAAGTGTCCGGCGTCATACTCCTGACTTGTTCGGACATCATATAGCTTCGCACCGGTTTTGACGTCCGCCTGTATGGCCGAGTAGCTAGCAGCATTCGACTTTGAAGACATCTGTTCATTTGATGTGACTGCGACAATGCCGATAATAACCACTACAGCGGTGATAATAGTAATGAGTATTTTATTCATCTTGTCGTTCCTTGCATAGCCTTATTGTAAACTATTTACAATAAGAAATGCAAGCGATCGAACTTAGAAATACCAATGCATTAGTCGTAGAAATGCAGTCTTTGTCGCTGACTCTTGGTAGAATATTTATTATCGGGGTTGGTGGACGTGTTTCAGTAAGATTTGTTCATCTTCAGCGGGCAGTAAATAGAGCGTTCACTTCTCGTATAATCTCATGGTATATCTCTTCCTCGTACTGTTCTCGTTCTTCATGATTAGTTCGATGGCCTTCACCAATATCGGTGATCATCCAGTTAAGAGTATCGCTAGGTAGTATTACGAGTTTGTTAGCTTCATCTACTACTCTTTGATTCATTAGTACAACAAAGTCGCTATGTCCATCAATACGATCCTGGTCGAGTTGGTCGGGTTTCCTCTTGGCATGCATATGGATTTCGTGTCTTTTCAGTACGTCCAAAGTGTTAGAGAAATACTCACGTTCTTGGGGATCATCCCAGTTTACGTTTGTGCCACTCGAAATAACATCCACACCATCAATATTCAATGATCTTAGGTATGTCTCTGCGATCAGGCTTCTAAGGACGTTGCCGCGGCAAATAAAGTGGATATTCATTCTGTCTATCATAGCAAACAAAAAAATATTGGAAGGCTTTGGTTTTGTACGCTTTGCATTCGGTGCTATGGTTCATGCCCCTACGGACGTACAAGTTTAAGAAAGTAGTTGTTGTATGTCTTAAGCTTCGCGATCAATTTTGACCAGAAAGTTTCCTTAAACCTTATTGGCATCCATCGCGAATGAAACTCATTGCCAGCAAAATCCGATATTTGTGCACGAATCTTAATTTTGTTACGCCCAGCTAAGTTCTCTATACTTTTTAAAGCTTCTTTGTGGTCCGTCCAGAAGTTACATGTCTGATCTCTATCCAGTGTGGTTGGTATTTGATGCGTACCAGTAGGCATAGGGATAAACAACGCGCCGGATCTATGACCAACTCTAATTCTGATATTAGCAACGGTAAACGGAATCTGTCCCAGGTTGGCTACCGTTATCGTGAACTGCTCTCTCTTAGAATCAATGCCGGGAACATTCATTAGGATATTGCTACTAAGATCAACAATGACGCGATGCCTGTCTTTATTGAAGGTATGCCTCAATGTCAAATACGAGATTAGAACACCACCAATAGTACCGACCAAACCGGTGAGCGCAGAAATTATCTGGATATTGTTATCCACGAGATCCGTAGTCTCCTTTGATGTGGGTTTTGGGCGGGGTGGAGGGATATCGGCTCATGTCTTATCCCGGAGCCTATTGTCCAGATCATCCATAGACTCTGGCTTTAAATGGTAGATATCAGCGACAAGACCATGGTAGTAATCTAGTGCTATTTTTGCGATCTTCGGATCGGGATATTTATAGCCAATAATTTCAAGAGCGAAGAGTAGATGGAGAGAATAATGCGTACTTGCGAAATAGAACTCGTCTTCGAACTCTTTTAATGATGGCAAATCCACGTTCTTCATATAAGAGTGAGATGGGTCTGCATTGTTTTGAGTAATAGATCGAATCCATCGAGAAATCTTCTTGATATTTGGAGAATGGTGGTTATCTGGTCCTCGCAATGCAGACAAGATAACACTCTGCTGCTTCCAGCTTAATTCTGACATCCAATCAAGTACCACATGTCCTTTTCCCATGCCTCAAAGTATAGCATATGACTATAGTGACACTATTCCGTCATTCTTAAGCAATGACGCTATGACAAGTGGTGGGATTCACTACATGCTTCCTGGCTGGGCATCAAGAACGATTATAGAACTTTGATAGGGGTAGATAGTTTAGATATCATCGAAAAAGAAGAGGACGATGATAGTGAGGAGAATAGCGATGTTTAGACTATTCTCGCGCACAACTGACACGCAAGGGCTGTATAGTTCCCGTCTCTTTAACAACGAGACGTTTTACAAGTCTTTTGCTAGCGACTTACGGTATGCGAAACAACGTGTCTATATTGAGAGTCCATTCATCACGAAAAGACGTATTGATGAGCTGCTACCGGTCTTCGAGGGACTACGACGCAGAGGCATAGCAGTTACAATTAACACTCGATGCCCTGACGAGCATGACGGAGAATATGTTAGACAGGCGTCCGACGGCATTCAGGCAATGCAGGAGCTTGGGGTAAAGGTGCTTTATACCGTAAAGCATCACCGCAAGCTAGCAGTGGTTGATGATGTTTTGTGGGAGGGTAGCTTAAATATACTTTCACAAAATGATAGCTGCGAGATCATGAGGCGTATCGTATCAGTATTACTTACCGAGGAGATGCTACGATTTACAGGAGCTAATAAATACGTATCTACTTATTGAGAATGACTTGAGCTAGCTTTTCGAGCATATCAGGGTCTTTATGGAGGTCAACCATGATGAAGTTTTGAACTGCCTCATGTTTTTCAAGTACATTGAGTTCGTTGGGCCAAAGATCGTCATCAAACCATAGAAAATCTTGCTCGAAGTCGATTGCATCGGTCTTGAGTTCATTCCACTCCGACGGTTTAACCTTGTCTAACAAAGCTACCGTTTCAGGATTGAGGTGTGGAGCAAGTATTTCTATTGCTCTGTTTTCGCCTTTCCAGTTATGAGTGGTTAGCCAGTATGTTGATTCGGGGTATTTCTCTAAAACAGCATGCAAAAAATCATCGGCATGACGCGCCGCTTCCTTGTCATTTGCCAGGAGTACTCCGTCGATATCAAGATAAATGTTCATTTAATTTCCTCCCGTCGCACTAGGCGGTACGCCTGTTTTGTACGAAACGTATAAAGCAATAATAGCAACTATTAGCGATAAAGCCGATACTGCAAGCGCCCATCGGCCTGTTTTTATGTCTGTTCCTGTTGCACCAAGCTGTGAGATGGTCGTGAGGATATCTCTATAATCACTGTCTAGCTTTGATAATCTCTTGAATGTTCCATCATTGCGATCCATGACATCATTGAAGAAACCAATAGGCTTTTTCTCTTCGGGCTTCAACTTTGCAATGAAGATTGGTGCAGGAGTCATCACGAAGTTAGCGCCCTCAAACCATCGTTTGTGCCGACGAAGATTGGCAACATCTTGTCGGATACTGGCAAGCGTGAGACTTGAATCGAGGACAATGCCACTTAAACTGTTTACGCTGCCCACCTTAAACTTTTTGTGCTGAAGTTGAGCACCATCGCGAAGTTTTGCATATTGCGCTTCGAGAACTAAGAGTAATTGAGATATAGCTAGAAGTACGAGTGTAGGGCCAACGCGTTCTTCGGCAATGTATGATACAGCGTGATTAGCATCGCCACCAAAACCCTTGAAGTTTTCAGTGGATTTAACTATTTTGCCCCTATTAACGACGAGTCCCCATGTACGTTCTGGGTCTATAACTGACTCAGAGAGCCTACTGGCTTGAGCAAGCAGCATGTCGGGAATCTCTGGTGCAGTAATTCTATAAAAATCTGAGCCGTCGATACCTAGCGCTCGAAGTGCATCATGAACATCATTGTCGGGTCTCTTCGCACTCTTGCTGACGGGGTTATATCTTTCCGTCATCATCACATCCATCGAGAGCTGTTTCTCGCCATGCATGGCAAAATACCCAGGACAATGCTTAGTCATCCAGTCTCTAGCTAAACTATGGAGGTCATCGCGGGTCTTCTGGGTTGCTTTATACGTTGCGAATTGCCTATCTACGGGATGTAATTTACTAAACGCGCCCATTGTTTTTGAGCGTTCCATATACGGCTCATGGTCGGCGTGCCAGACATCATCGAGCTTTTTAGAATGTGTATCATTGAAGTTAACACGCGCAACAACGGCAGTCAGACCTGATCCAACTTGAATTGCTTTAAGCTGCACCCATTCGATACCGTCTGGCAACCTTGTACGATGAGCATCAGGCACATAATAGCCCTCAGTATTGACTACATCTGCTAATCGCCACCACGACATACCATTGCGTGATCGTGCCTGCGCAAGACGTTCACTATTAGTTTCTCTAGTTGCTGTTCGGGTACGTTCGTTCCACTTATTCTTCTTGATGTATTTCTCAAGCGTAGCGGCTTCGTTTGGCGTAAACAGCTCCACAACAATGACAGATGCCACGGTAACATGCTCATCTTCGGGTATGTGTATATTGTGATAACGATCATCTTCATTCCATATCTTCAATCGGTCGAGTTCGTTGATCTGTATGAGATTATTAACGCCTTGTAATGCGAGTGAGCGAATTGGCGCAGGCGCTACTTTCTTGTGCTTGATAAGCCACCATAATACGTTGTATGCGGTATCGTAGTGCCATTTCCAGCCATGACCAATCTCTGGGACATCTTCAAAAGCCTTTTTTACAGATGAGTGTTCTTTGGGCTTTTTCGTAGCCATACCTACTTTACAGTCTTACCATCTCGGACAGCTTCGAGTAATTCTCTGTGACGAAGCTCATTCCGTTTGTTTTTCCGTACGCCACGCCGCCAGAGTCGCCAAGGAATAAAAAGAATACCAAAAAGCACGTACATGACAAAGTACCAGCATGCCACAAACATCCATGCACAACCGATCAATACGAGGGCTATCGGTACGAGCAATAACCACTTTATCCAGACGTTGTCCGAATCAGTTATTTTCCATATTCGTTGAGCCGATCCTGCAAAAGAGAACGGTGCCGATACTACCATTTTTTCTGATGTTAACTTTTCACTCATAGCTTCCTCAAAACATTAAATATCTCAACCATTGCCAGTGTATCTAGCTTACAATACTCCAACAGATCAGCGAACAGTACTTCCTTATCTATTGAATCCTTGCCGTCAATTACGCCCTGCATCCAAAGCCTTTGCGCAGATGCACCCTCATGAATACCAAGTTCGGCGTAAGAAAGTGTAGGCACAAGTACTGGTAGTACTTTCTTGATACTGGCACTGCCGTAGAAATCCTTATCGACATACCAGAGTTTTGAGAATGGTAGCATGAGATCGTTCATGCGTTCATTAAGATCAAGCAAGAAGTCCTTTAGCTCTGGCACTTCTTCGGCAAGGGTTTTATTGCAGCTTTTCTCAAAGCCCATATTCCATGCGAGGACTGTACCCGCGTCACCAATATGGCTACGTAGAGCCTCGGCGGTGTCTTTGCACGGGTTCGTGCCCTCACGGTGCAAATACTCTTCATGCCGTAGCTCAGAATCAGGAGAATCAAGTATGTGTAGTGAATACTGGAATGGAACTTGTTGGTATGGGCGCATACCCTCAAATGGAGGCACGATACCGGCGAGTGTTTCATAATCGAGGAAGTAGAGCGGATATTCAAACGACTTTAGTAAGTCTTGGATTGGTTCATGGGTGATGAGCTGCTGATTAAGTTTTGCGGCAGTAGTTTGTTTATGCTGTTTTGGCGATAGTTTGAAGTCATCTGGGATATCGGCAATTTTTTCAATACCGGCATCTTCAAGTGCTTTTACTTTTGCTGCATTGAGGCCGCAGAGATAATAAATACTGTCGTTGGGCGGATTCGTGAGGCTTTTATAGATTGATAGCCAATCCCCAAACGAGCTACCGGCCGCAAGAACTGGTGATAGGTCGGGCATATCCGATGATTGCATGACTTCAAGAGCTTCCTGAGTGTGTAGTTTTGTGGCTTCACTCAATGCATTTACTTCTGAGGTTACGTCAGTAATTGTACAGAACTCCTCGGGGCTGATGTTACCGTGACGTACGTATTCATTGTTGACGTGGACCACATTGATGTTCCGCACGGTAAAGCCAGATTCACGAAGTACATGAGCCTGAAATGCAAGGTCGGTTGCATGTTCAGGTTTCGCTTTAGTGCTGGATTTAATCTCGTATAGATCGAATGTCTTGTCGCCAACTACATGCACGACATCACAGATACAGGTTAATTGCCCAGCAATAAAGCGAGCTTGGTAGATAGTCTTTGCACCACCAAGTAGTGCTTCCATGGTCTGTTCGGGCAGGGCTAGATAGCTGGCGTAATCGCTAAAGCCTAGTCGCACACCATCATCAAATAATTTTTCAGCGTAACCCTCGAATAAGTTACCAGCGTCAAAGGTCGCCTGGGTATTGTCATCAATATGGGGTAGCTTATCTTTGTCGTACTTTTTGAGCCACAACCAAGCCGGATGTGCGAGGTAGAGCATATAATCCGACTTAGATAGCAGCATAGTCTATTTGCCTCGCAGTTCCACGAGCTTGTTAATGATCTTTGGAGAGTCACCAGATTCAAATGCACTTACAAGTGCGCCCTCGTTAAAGCGATCATTACGCATGACAGCCGTCAGTAACTTTAACGCAGTTGGGATATCGAGTGTCTCATACTTAGATTCGTTACTGTTTTTATACCATTCACGCCCCTCATCCCATGCTGACCAGTCAAAGCTGACGACAAGTTCGTTCTCGTACATAAATGCTACGAACTCGCTAACAAGTGGGTCTGGCACAGAGTATGGCATCTGTATAACACCCTTTTCGTCAGTATCGCCACCCCGAGTCTCGCCCCAACTACCCTCATGGGACTGGACGCGATTGTTGATGTCAACAAATTGCTCCCAAGTCTCATCACCGAGTTCCGAAAATGCTTTTACTGATTCTTCTGTTGCGTCCATTTATTCATCCTCCTCATCAGTCGTCTTTTTGGCAGTTAGTTCAGCTTTAATATCATCATGCGCGAGGTTGAATACACTTCCAAGGGCCGCGATAAGCCGCCGTTTGCTATTTGTGTTTGTTCCGGTGTCGATGAAGTACCCAGTGTCTAATATCTCGGCGCTGTTATAGAATGCGCTGGCGTCCTGTCGGATAAAGCGCGAAAGATACTCATCTTCAGTTACCATCTCGATAAAGTCAGGATTTCGGCTGTAAATAGCTTCTGCGATGGCGTCCAGTGCCTCGGCCCAAGTCGTCACCGAACTCTCTTCTCCGAATACTTCGACCGAACGGATACCTGCGCCTTTTAAGTCCATTTCATCGAGCAAATATATCGTGGTATCTTCTTCTACCGGCTGGAAAGTGGTCACGGGTAGTGGCCAGACTTTTTTAAGACTGTTAACCCACCAATTCTGACGCTCCTTGAGAGTATCTTCGTTCCAGGTATCGTGTTTTGCAATCCATTCATTGAGCGGTAATTTGCTATCAGCGAAGCCGACTTTGCGGACTTCTCCCGTTTTCTTATCCTTGACCTCAAGGTTCATTTTATCGAGATATGGGCGGTTAGAATACTCAGAGTTATAGCCAGTCAGTGTGAGGTTTGCCAGCGTATGCAGATAGTCGCGATGGATGCGCTCAAAGTCATCTCCCAACATAGCCTGCCAATCTTTACTTGCAAGTGTCTGAGGCATAACATGCTCGATGGAGAGTTTTAGCTTACCATCGGAAATCTGATGCAGCGTATGGACGGCCTCTTTTGAAGATTCTTCGGCAGCAGTGAGAACGTAGACGAGGAATGAGTTTCTCTGATAGTACGCCTCACGCGAGCGAATAGCGTTCTCGTACTCTGTGTCATCAGGCATGCGAGTTTGACCGATACGGTTAAGCAGAATATATCGAAGCACCTCTACATAGTCTATGTCTGGGCTTGTCTTTTGATAGCTCAATACATCTTTGTGGAGCGATGCCAGGAAACGGTCAACGCTCGTTGTGTCGATGCCGCTAACGATACGACGTGAGAAGTAGGTTTCGATAAGTTTGAAGACATCCTCAAGCTGCGAATCGGTCAGTTCGCCAGCCGCATGATGGCGCAGTACATTCATGGCGAACGGAATGTACAAATCAATCTGTAAGTAGCGCATCTTGAAGATAGTTTCACTAATGCCTTTGTATTTTGGCTCAAACTCGCTGGTGTCAATCAGCTTGAGTAATTTGTAAAATCCGAGAGACTCAACAATATCGCTATAGAACACGTCAATCTTGTTTTCTTCTTGCGCTTCACCAACATGTTTATCGAATTGTTTCTTGAACTCCGGGTAGACTGCATCCAGGCGTACAATCGCTTGGCGCTTCGAGATGATATAGCTACGGAAGAAGTCAGTGATATGGTCTTTGTTAGAGTCCACGAGTGATTCTTCAATGATTGACCAATACTTTTCGTAGACTTGATTACGGAGCTGGTCGTTGCTAAGCATGAGAGCAAAGTTACGAATCTTATCACCATCAGTTAACGGCTTGCCGGTCGAGTTGATGCTCTCGAAAACACGTTGAGGGTTGTCATCATTGCCGTTAAGGGTGATAGAGATAACCTCGAACATACGCAAGCCGTCAATGTATTTATCAAGGCCGGTGCGCGTCGAGAAGTACTTGCGAAACGTTGAATATACCTGATAGATATTGCTCATGCGTTCGCGTGGTTCAAGGCGCGATTCTTCTCCGTCTTTATCAAAAATGTGTTGCAAGATTTGGTTGTCAGTTGTGACTGTGCGAAGCTTAACCTTGTTTTTGTCGATATTCGCGTTGAAAAGATAGCGATCACGGATGAGTTCTGGTGTAGTCTCTGGATTTTCTATCAGCGACGGGTCTTTTTTGACGAGGTGATAAATTGCCGTGACCATCAAAAGAGAGGTCGTGACGCGCTGCTGGCCATCAATAATTGCTACTGAATAGCTACTGGCGGTATCTTCAACAAGCACTACCGTACCGAAATAATGGTTTCTCCGCTTAGCAACGCTCTCCTCAAGATCGATCAGAAACTCATTCGCATTGTTTGTTTGCCATGCATAGGGGCGTTGGAAATTCGGTATCTCATAGTATGTCTCTGAGGCGTTGAGAATCTTCTGGATATTAGTCTGTGCCGAAATCATGTTAGTCATCCTCCTTGTTCGGCACAATCGCCTGTGAATCTTTATCATAGTGAAAATCAACGATATCACCGTTCTGTAGCATGTTGACCGCCTGCTCAATGGCAAGCTGTGGCACCGAGTACCACTCACTAGGCGTATAATCACGTCCATCTTTGTCGATGATAGTGAGGTCTACTTTTGCATCGGCAAATATTCGATGAATGAAATGTTCTACTTTTTGAGGATTATAGTCGCCAGTCAATACATAGCTATCGACAACCTCTACGCCAGACATCAGATATGTAGGATCTTTTTCTGCATCTTTAATACGATCAGCTACAGTGGTAGTCGCAAATCCAATCTTGTGTAGATTCTTGATATTTTGCACTTGTGGACTATCGCTCAGTGAGCGTAGGACATAAATGTAACCCACAATAGTATCAGTGTCGCTTAGCTCTTCGTATACGGACTCATCTGCTATCGGCACAATCTCGTATCCGTCTTCGTACAGACGCATAGAAAGTGATCGCCGGTACATATTTGATTCAGTACCGTTTTCGTATATGATTCTAAACCGTTCTTTATTTCGGTCGTACACCCATTTTTTCTCGCCTGCGTCTATTATGCGGAGCATTTGACCAGCGTGTACGTAGTATGCACCGATATGAAGCTGATTTACAGATACATAGCGACGGAGCTTCAGCTTACCCTCTGCGAGAAGTTGTTGTTGCTCAACAAACCCAGGCTTATACTCCTGAAAATCTGCTGCGCGTTTACGATCAGCCCGCTCTTTCACGGGTCGGGGCTTAGATAGAACCTTTTTGACTTTGAGAATATCATCACCGTCGCTACTAAATAATCCGTATGTGTCGTCTGAGAATAACTCATCGATTGATTCTGGTGCTTCAAGTTCTTCAAGTAAGCCGAGGCTATCGACAGGTTTGAGCGCTTCAACCTTGTCTTTATTCGATTTTATAGAGTTCAGGCGTGCCGCTAGTGATGCTTCGCTAATATCGGTCGCATTAATGTCGGGCAAGCGATCATTAGCTTCTACGAACTCGGTAATCTGCTTGAATGATGCCGTTAGGCGATCATCAGCAGTGACTGGCTTCGCTTTTTCTCGCGCAGTAAATAGACCCTCATTATCTGAGTCGAATAGGTTTATTAACTCATCAGAAAAGTCCATTATGCCTGCTTTTCTTTCTCTCTGAGCCATGCTGCTTTGCGTGCCGTTAGATACGCTTGTGCTTGTGCCAGTAACTTCTCGTTCTTATCAGGACTATTGATAGTCGGGTATTTGCCATCGTGGGCCACGACGAATGCTTTGATTTGCGGTACGAGGGCAAGGGCGTCTTCGTCTGACATGTCGATGCGTGAGCCTGCTATCGTGTCTTGGATAACGCGGAATACATCAACGCCAACACGCTTTGAGATAACCTCAAAGGCATGCTGGAATGGATTAATTGAGTCAATCAGATCGATGCTGAGTTCATCAAGGTTCACGAAACTATTAGCGAGGGTGATGAACTTTTTATCGCCATCCTCGGTAATCTTAGCTGTCTTAAATGCAAGATTACTCGCTAGGTACTGACGCGTAACTTCAACTTCTTCCTCGTTAAGCCCAGGTAGACGTTCACGGATGATTTTAGACTGCAAGTGTTTCATGTAGTCACCAGTGTGCCCATTCGCTGCCGCACGCTGAATCTGTGTATCTTGCAGTACGGCCGCAGTTAGGTCTTCGAGTTCGGTAGCGAGAATGTGTTTGACCTTTTCTGAGGGTGGTTTCTTTAGACCTTTAACAAATACTTCACCGGCTTTGGCTTTTTGGTCGGGTGATGTACGTGGCGTAAAGGTAAAGTTAGGCGCTAGTACTTGCTCCATCAACAGTGAAGCGGTGATGGCCTTGAGCATGTTATTGACCGAAATCTGGATGTCATCACTTGTGCCATTTGGCTGTACAATCAGGTTCGTAAACTGCGCGTGAGACTTGTTGTAGCTATCACGAGTACATCGGCCTATGATCTGTACTATCTCTGTCAGACTTGCCCTGTAACCGATAGTCAGTGCCTGCTCGCAGTAGGGCCAGTCAAAGCCCTCTTTTGCCATACCGAGCGCGATGATAATATCCACACCGGCGATATCGTTTTTGGCAACATCACTGAGGTACTGGGTAATCTTTGCGCGATGCAATGGATCATCTTCTACGAGGTTAGCAACCTTTACGCGGCGACCATCCGGCGTCTCTATAATTTCCACACCAGTCTTGCCGTCTTGCTCTATCCATGTACCAATAAGGTCAAAGATACGTGTAACTTCTTCGTGCTTACCAACTTGCGTCGATTCTTTTGAGTTGACGTTTGGAATATGAATGATTGTTTTTTTATTGGTGTCTAGCACTGCGTCCAATGCGCCATCATCGAGATAGCTACCGGTGTAAAAATGGTAGCCAATACCGAGCGTTTTGAGATACGTATAGCCGTTGAGCTGTTCGTAGTAGGTATAGGTTACTTTGTCGAACTCTGATTCGTCTTCTGGTGTCAAAATTGGAATAGCATCACCACGGAAGTACGAACCTGTCATAGCGATAATCTGAATGTTCGTGTTATTCATGACACGGTGCAGCAGCTCACCAAGGCGGCTATTTTCGCTGACTGATACATGGTGAAACTCATCAATCGCTAGAACGGTATCATTAAATAGTTCCGCAGGGAGATCATCGGACTCAAACGCAAAACGTAGAGTTGCATGCGTACAAACAAGTATCTTGTCGTCTGACTTCATAAAACTGATAAATGATTTGACCTTTGATTTGTCGTCGCCAGTACCGAGGCAGAGGTTATTACGATTTTCTACTTCCCAATCCGCAAAAAAGCCTGCGTCTGTCAGGTTAGTGTTGCCGAAAGATGAGCCGATAGATTTTTCCGGTACGGCAACGATAACTTTTTTCTTGTCTTGGTTGAGGAGTTTGTCGAGGCCAACATACATCAGGGCGCGAGACTTACCCGATGCTGGGGGTGCTTTGATAAGTAGATGATTGCTGTTTCGCTTTTCAAATGCGCGACGCTGCATTTCGCGCATACCCATATCGTCCGTCTTGGTGCTTTCACCAGTCTGTTCGTAAGTCACATCTATAATATTCAAAGTATCTTCGTTCATTTTGTTTTCTCCTTTTCTATAGAAATCATCTGCTCGTACAATGCCAGTAAGTCAGCGAGACGCTCTTCGTCGTTATTGTATGGCTTCGAGCGGTAGAGTCTGTCTACTGCAAGATCAAGTTCATGGTGCGCTTGCCGTAAGTCCTCTGGCATATCGTCAGGGTCGTACATATCGACAAGCGTTAACTCGCTATGATTCTCACGAGCAAATAATACTGCCCGAACTTTTACTTCAAGATCATGTTTCTGGTAATCAGGTAATGGGGATAGAGGAAAGGTGTTGTAGACAATCGCTGAAGAGTACCTAATCCGTGTTTCTAATTGTCCGGCAACTGATCGTACCCATGCCATGTGCATACGAGATGAAATGATACCAAAAATCCATAGTGGTGCATCAGAGATTACAAACGATGCATTGTTTGGTACGGTATCTGCCGGAATGTACCCACAGGGGATGTACTCACGTCGTTCCGATGAGGTTGATGGCATAATGATGGAGTTGTTTGGAGGCATTACAAACTCGCGAAATTGATAGGATTTCTTCGCCATAGCTTGTGCGCCCGAATCCTTGCTCTTGAGCCTGAATGCTCTTACCTCATCAACTCGTGCCTTTATAAATGGAATTTGATAGGCTTCTTCGTACTCTGCGTCCGATATCCATAGACACCACCTGTTAGAGTTACTGAGATAGTCCTGTCCACTTACGAATTTTTTAACAAACTTAGCTACGCGCGGATCTTCTGCAATCGCATTATTTTTGGTTGCTGTATCAAATATTAAGAATCCGCCATCAACCGGCTTGCATCCATAACCCATCTTTGGCATTGAGGACAAAGGTTTTGATCGTTTAGCGATAATGATGTCAGCACCGTTACTCAGGTAAGCGTTGATATGCTCAACTTCGGCGCGTATGAGATTATCATAAATATACTTAGGGGCTTTGCTTTTCGCGCGTAAGTTAATAACGACGACAGTAACACCGGCAACATTTCGAGCGCCATTTGTCCATTTGAATGATGTGTAAGCAAAGCCAATCTCTACATCTTGATCGAAAATGTATGGCCATAGCAGCGCAACCTGCTCACCTTGGCAAATAGAGTTTGTTGATACGAAAGCAAGCTGTGCTTTTGAACCTTTTATGTAGTCAGCACCGATCTTGAACCATGCGGCGATGAGGTCAAGATTCTTGTAGTTCTTAAAGTTTTTGAAAACGTGTGTCATATCGTGCTTTTGGTCCGCGTCTTGTAGGCTAGAACCGAGATACGGAGGATTACCAATCAAATAAATCTCATCCCAGTACTTTTGTTTTAGGTCTTCGTTAGAGATTAAAGCTTCTTGTTCGTTTTCTACTTCGATATCGAGGAGATACTGCTGATCTGGCAGAGAATTATCTATGACATGTTCGATGTTAGGACATACTTCTCGCCAGTCGATTTGCATAGAGTTACCCTGTACAATTTTTGCGTTATCCTTGAGAGGAATCAGGATAATCTCTTTGCCGAAGTGCTGTTCAAACTCAATGTTCATCTGGTGTTTAGCGAGATAGAGTGAAAGAATAGCAATCTCATGTGCAAAATCATCAATCTCTATTCCGTAAAAGTTATCGAGCTTTATCTTCGATTCAAGCTTGCCGGATAGCATGGCCCTCTGATAATCACTGCTAAACAAGCGGTCGATAATACCATGCTCGATCTTGCGCAGCTCTTTATAGGCAATAATCAAGAAGTTGCCAGAACCACAGGCCGGGTCGAATACCTTGATCTTACTGATTCGTGACCATAAATTATTGAGCTTGTTTGGATTGTCGTAGTACTTGTCGAACTCTTCACGTAGCTCATCAAGGAACAATGGCTCGATGGTGCGCATGATATTTGGCACACTGGTGTAGTGCATGCCATTAGTCGCTCGGTGTTCTTCGTCAACAATGCTTTGGAACATAGAGCCGAAAATGTCAGGGTTGATGGTTGACCAGTCTAAATTACCGCAATCAAGCATGAGTTTTCGAGCTTGCGCGTTAAACTTCGGGATGGCGATACTGTGCTTTTTAGTGTCAAAGATTGTACCGTTGACGTATGGAAACTTTGAGTAAGGGCTAGTGAAGCTCGACTTATCATCGGTATCTAAAGCATCGAATAACGTGTTGAGGAAGATGTCGAGGTCACTACCGTCGGTCTGGGTATAGTCTTTGATGGAGCTAGTAAAGATAGTCTTCTCATCTTTACTAAAGACTTTTGTATCTTCTGCAAAGAAGCAGAACAGCAACCTTGAGAAAAATACGTTGAGGTCGTGTCGGAAAGTATTTTTTGGATCGGTTAGTTTTTCTTGATTGACCTTTTCTATCTCGGCATAAAGGTCTTTCATCTTATCGGCAGCGCGACGATCGGCTACAGCTTCTGTCTTCTCGCTTGTTACCTCATCGCCAGTCCAGCCGTAAAAGAAATCTACGTTACGATCTATGTCACGCAGCTTGATATCAAGCGTCGTATCCTTCTTCATGTCTTTAGCTACAAGTTGATCGTAGTCTGTTGCGATGAGGTAGCGCGGATTGTATCGGACTACCAGAGGGTCTTGATCGAGAGAGTCCACAATCGACAAAAGATTGCCGCTCGGAACATGCTTGAAATAGACAACTCCACGCTGCAATACGTCATTTTCTTTATCTGATGCAAGGTTGAGCGCGCCGCTGCGAAGTTTGGTAATCGCTGAAGCAGAGCGGCCATATGCGGCTAAAAGTTCAAATATGACATCGAGACTGTATGATTCTCGATTGGCAATTTCTGTTACATTTCTTTGGGCATCAGCAAAAGTCAGTCGCATTAAATTAAATCTTCCCCTGTATACAGACAGTAATCATTGTTTAATATTATACCGTATTTTGTGTAATTAGTAATACCAATTAGCGTTTGACTTTACACAAATCCTTGCTATTCTAGGAAAATCCATTCGGAACGAAAAACGTCTCCGACATTGCTCCCTTAGACGCTCATGGTAGTGTAATCAGTTGTAGAATTAACTACACCATTGACAGATGTAGAAAAAGCTTGTGTTTTTGCTGAAAATGTTTATGCTAAACATGCTATGACATTTTTTATGATATATTCAAACCACATAATCTATTATTCAACGGAGGGTTTTGATGATCAGAAGTTCCACGGAAATAAAAATAGTAGGGCTTATTGTGGCCGTCGGAGCGCCAATTGTGCTTGCTGCTCCAGCATTTGCCGCAGGGGGTGACGTTGCGCAAGTCGAGAACTTTATACGCAATGTCATTAAAGTTATCGCAGGTTTGGCTGGTCTTGTCGCGACCGGCTTTTTTGTTGCTGGCGGTTTCACCTACATTACTAGCTCAGGTAATCCTGAGCAGCTCGACAAAGCAAAGCGTACATTGACATGGTCGGCTATCGGCCTCGCTATTGTCATCGCAGCGTTCGTTATTAGCAATATCGTTACGACACTGGCCACCCAATCATTCGGAGGGTAGCTAGAAGATGTTGTGGGGTATGGGTGACGTCCTAGCGACGAGTTTAACGCTGTTTGCTGATACGTCTGGTGCTGTAACGGCCATGCAAAATTACGTTGCACCGACGATACAAACACTTGCTGCACTCGCGTCTATAGCTTGCGTATTCTTTATTGTAAACGCCGGCTATCTCTACATGACGAGTAGCGGTAAGCCAGAGCAAATGGATCACGCTAAGCATGTTTTGAAGAATGCACTCTTAGGGTTGCTGATTGTTCTAGCTGCCGCGACTCTTGTCTCTATACTGTCTAACGCCTACGGTTCGCCGCACGATGTTAATAACGCGACCTTGCCGAACCTACAGTCAATCCCTCCAAATGACGTAGGTAACGGACTGATTGATATTCTCATCAAGGCCGTCACAGGTTTCCTCAATAACATCATACAAGCGGTCGCGACGCCATTCTTGGATGCGCTCAACTTCTTCACCAAGGCAACACCGCTGATGGCAGAAAACCAAAGCGTATTCAACTTCTGGTTGGCTATGGTTGGTATATCTGACGTGCTGTTCGTCGTGATTATCGCTCTGCTGGGCTTCCACGTTATGAGTGCTTCGACATTCGGTTTCGATGAGATAGAGTTCAAGCATCTACTCCCGCGCGTAGTGCTGGTCTTCCTGCTCATGAATACATCGATATTCTTTATTGATGGAATTATCGAGTTATCGAATGCGCTCATCACTGCGGTAGGCAAGGTATCTGGCGCGTCATCGGTTTGGGACACCTTAACATCTGTCGTCAAAGAAGCAGGGGGTCAAGGATTGGCTGCACTACTCATGATGATGGCGTTTATTGTCTTTTCCGTCATTCTCCTCGTGTACTATGTCGGACGCCTGGTTACACTCTTTATCGGTGCAGTTTTGTCTCCACTTGTTACACTACTCTGGCTTGTACCTGGCTTCCGAGATTTTGCAGAGACAGCATTCAAAACATACCTCTCAACTATCTTTGTACTCTTCGTGCATGTTGTCATTCTTCAGCTATCTGCCTCGCTGTTTACTGGCATGGCGGCAAGCAGTGGCAATGATGTTCCTGATACACTCATGGCAATGGTTGTAGGACTAGCTACCGTCATGGCCCTACTGAAAACACAAAGTGTCATGATGCAGTTCAGTTACGTTAGCATGGGAGCGCGAAACATGCGCAAACTAGGCGGTCAATTTATCAACGGAGTAAGCTACATGACTGGCAAAGGGAAAGCCGCTGCCAGCACAGTCCGTTCAAAGACAGACAGCGCTAAAAAGGCTCGCGCAATGTCGAGTGTAGAATCCCGAGCTGTTCGCACCGGTAAAACCCAAAGTATCAGTTACTCGAATAAAAAAGGTAATGCGGAGATCACCCACACCGCTACGCCAAATCCAAAAGGCACACCAAAATCCACTGGCACGACCTACGAAGCTCCGGCAGTCAAAGTCACCCAAATCAACCACCCTAAAAATAACAGTAAGGACAGAATAGGATGAAAGTAACCGTTGTACCCGCTCAAGTTACCACCGTTGAAGACCGAATCATTGGTAATCTCGGTTTCTCTCAGATGCTGCTGATGATTATCCCTGTATTTGTAAGTGCGGCACTCTTCGCTCTCCTCCCTCCATTTATGGGAAGCGCTCTGTATAAATATCTCATTATGGGCATACTGGCGCTTGTCTGCGGCATCCTTGCGATACGTATAAAAGGAAGAATCCTCGCCTCGTGGCTGGTAACGATCTCTCGCTACAATGTCCGGCCGAAGTACTATCTCTTCAACAAAAATGTATTGACCCTACGACAAGATTACCCGGTCGTCTCTGAAATAAAAGAAGAAGACAAAACGACCGTCAAAAGCAAAGAGCGGATTGCACTACCTCGTCTGAATACCCCTGATACCGCAAGAATCCTCGCAACTATTGAAAATCCTGCCGCTAGAGTTCGTTTTGAAACCACAAAGAAAGGAGGCCTAAATGTTCGCCTTACAGAAATCGAAGAGTAAAACCAGTTCACGTAATCAGATTGCCATTAAGGGTGTACGCGATGGTGTTCTCATGCTGCCGAACAATGAGTATCGTGCAATCCTGCAAGTGTCATCGCTCAATTTTGAATTGCGTAGCGAAGAAGAACAGGATGCAATCATCGACATTTATGAGAGTTTTCTAAACTCCGTCGGATCATCTCTCCAGGTGCTTATACGTACTCGCGAAATTGATATGGATAAGTATCTTGAAGACCTCAAGGAACGACTAGATGATGAGACCGAGGAGATATATCGCTCTCAATTACTAAACTACGACGAGTTCATCAGATCACTCATCACAAACAATAAGATTCTAACCCGACACTTCTATATCATCGTACCGTACAAACCAAACGGTAAGGCTGATTTTGAGCTAATCGAGGAGCAGTTAAACATCAAACTCGACATCGTGGCCAAAGGTATGACACGACTTGGTATGCATACCAATCAACTTGATAGTCTAGAGGTGCTCGATCTGTTTTATAGCTTCTACAGCCCAACCCAGGCAAAAATACAGCCACTAACCGAACAGGCACTGCAACTGATACATACCGCACTTATCGAGAAAGGAGAAGAAACCCATGCCCGTAAAACTCGAAAAACTAAATAAGCTCAGTCGTAAGGTTGTTGACCCTATCATGACGCCAATCAAGAAGCGTCAACAAGCACGAATTGACCGCCAGAAAGAGCTGACTATTGCTTTTGGCGAACAGGATGCAATTGACACGTTGTCATACGCAGGACTTGAAGAAAATGTTGATTATCTTTGTATTGACGGCGTATATATTCGCACTCTCTACATATCAGGATATCCTTTTGTCGCCAATTCTGGTTGGATGGATAGCCTCATCAACTTCAACCATGACTCGGATATAAGCTACCATCTGCATGAAGTGAGCGCACTCTCAGCTTTACCGAAACTGCACCGCAAGATTACTGAGCTTGAATCAACCAAACGTGCCATGATGCGTGCTGGCAAAATTGTTGGTTCAGAGATAACCGATCCATTGGAATCTGCGATGGAGTTACGCGACAAAATCCAACGTGGCCAAGAAAAACTATTTCAAATGGCAATCTATGTCAGTATCAGGGCCGAGAGCCTGGAAGAACTAGATAAGACGACCCAGCTACTCGAAGCTACGATGTCAGCACGTTTGTTCTATTCAAAAGTCGCACGCTATCAGCAGCTCGAAGCATTGCAATCTATCTTGCCTCGTGGTGAAGATCAGCTAGGTCAAAAACGAAACTTGGATAGTAGTTCGGCAGCCCTGACATTCCCATTCATGTCTTCGGAGCTTGTACAAGAATCGGGTATTTTATACGGCGTAAACAAATCCAATAACTCTCTTGTTATCCTTGATCGTTTTAGCTTGCACAATGCAAATAGTATCGTATTCGCACAGTCCGGTTCTGGTAAAAGCTATACAACAAAAGTTGAGATTTTACGCCAGCTTATGCAGGGTACAAAAGTCATCGTTATCGACCCAGAACGTGAATACAAGCGACTGACAGAATCAGTCAAAGGTACGTACATTAAGCTATCCGCTAAAAGCAAACAGAAGATCAACCCTTTCGACTTAGCGACGACGTTTCATAAAATAAGCAACCTATCTGAACATGCTCAAGACCTAACAGAAGTAATTAGTCTCATGGCCGAGGGCTTGTCGTCACGCGAGAAAGCCTCAGTTGATAAAGCAATCCTCAAAATCTACAAGAAAGCCAAGAAGCAACAGCCACTTCTTGAAGACTTGTACGCAGAATTGCAGACACTTGGACAGCTTAAACTTTGCGAGCGACTTGAGAAGTACATTTCTGGTTCACTTGCAGATGTATTTAACGCACAGACAAACATCAAGCTTGATAATCGACTCGTGATTTTCGACATCAAGGATTTGCCGGAAAGTTTGCGTCAGATCATGATGCTCATCATCAGCAACTTCGTGAAGAATCAGGTCATGGCTGCGCCAGAAAAGCGCCTACTAATCATTGACGAGGGTTGGATGCTCCTAGAGCATGAAGAGTCTGCCCGATTTGTTGCCGGTCTAGTACGTCGCGCACGAAAGTACTATCTCGGTGTATCCATCATTTCGCAGCAAGCAAATGATTTCTTGCGTAGTGATTATGGTCGCGCCATTGCATCGCAATCTGCGCTTCGTATTCTGATGCGGCAAGACACCACGACAATTAAAAATGTTGTCTCAGAGTTCAATCTCAGTGAATACGAACAGAGTTTCTTGCTGACTTGTGAGCGGGGTGACGCCCTAATCATTGCCGATCAAAACCATGTAGCCGTCAAAGTGGTGGCTTCTGACAAAGAACATCCACTCATCACTACTAACCCTGCGGAACTGTACTCGTGAATCCAGCCGTAGTGCTATTTGGTGTTGCAGGATATAATCCGAAGCGCACTATATCACTCGTGCTTGCGACTCTTGTAGTCATCTTGTCATTGCCGTTCATGGCTGTCATGTCGATGGGTACGGATGTTTTGAGCTTTTTATCTGGTACGCCAGATGCAAAAACCGCCGAGACACAAGGTTTCTACATGGGTGGCCCCGTTCCTGGTGATACCTACGAATGGGGCAACTGTACCTACTGGTCATTCGCTATGCGACTCTGGGCCGGTACTCCGATACCTACGACTTGGGGTAATGCGAATACCTGGGATGATCGCGCTCGCGCCGATGGCTATGAAGTCAACCACACACCTGCCGTCAATGCCGTCTTTCAGACCGATGAGGGTGATTGGGGTCATGTGGCCTATGTCATCAAAGTTGACGATAAAACTGGAGATTGGACGATATCAGAGATGAACGCACCGCATTTGAATGTAGTTTCGCAGCGGACGTTCTCAAAAGATTCGGCGCAGTATTATAACTTTATACACGGCAAGAAAGGAGAGCCATGGACACCAAAGCCTATCTTGAATCCATCATTGAACATTGGCAACCCATCGCTGTCGTTCTAGCGGCTATCGTCGCCACGTTCTTCGTGATTGTCTTTGTACGCGCACTTTTCAATCGTCGTCATCTCCTGCGCCGCAATATGGTTTGGCTTGAGATTACGCCACCGGCCAGTATTGCAAAAACACCGGAGGCTACCGAACAACTCTTTTCTGTGATCCACGGCGCTCGTGCCGCTAGACAGCTCAAGGAGAAGCTATACAATCGTGCGCCAGTGATGAGTTTTGAGATTGTATCGACACGCAAAGACGGTATTCGTTATCTGCTACAGGTTGAGAAAACACGCTCGAAAAACATACAGAAGACGATCACATCGTATATTCCAGATTCCAAGGTTAAAGAAGTTAATCGTGATATAGGTGACGTCGATAAAGTCATCGACTTTAAGGAAACTGGGCACTATGTTCTACCCCTTACTTTAACCTCCGTGATCGAACAACACGACCCTTTGTCATATGTCACAGGTGCGATGACAAAGCTAAACGACGATGAAGAAATTACTCTACAGATAGTCGCTACACCAGTTAGACTACGTGAAGCCGATATACTTTCACATAAGATTCTCGGCAACGAAAATATCTTGCAGCAAGTGAGTGGTAAACAGCTAACCATACTCGGACGTTTTACAAACATTTTCGGCAAAGCTTCATCGGGGCTTACCGATCTAGCTGGTGAAGTGTATATGGGTACGACATTTGGTCATAAAGAATACTATAGCTCTAAATCTCGTACCGTACAGCAACAAGCGCGAGTAACCACACACGACAGGCCATCACGAACACTAAGTGCCTTTGAGCTAGAGCTTATGGAGACAATGCACCAAAAAGTGACGCGTCCACTTTTTCAAGTCAGCTTGAGAGTTTTGGTCAAAAGCCCAGAGGCAAAACAACACATCTCAGCGCTAAGATCAGCACTTGATGGCTATAGCGTCCCACCTTATCAATCACTCAAAGCAAAAATGTCTCTGCCTATTCTCGATACGATCCGACAAAAAGCCGCTGCAAATCGACTCCCGACGTTTTTGCGCCGTTCCTCACTTATTCTTGCATCGACTGAACTAGCGAGCCTCTACCACTTCCCATCGAGCCAGGTTAGCAAAACAGACAATCTTATTACATCGCTCAGTCGCACACTGCCCGCGCCGGTGTCGCTCAAATCTGGCAAGAAGCTCGCGATCACGATTGGCGAAAACCATCATCATGAAACCATAACACCCATTGGCCTAACAGAAGCCGAGCGCGAACGACATATGTATATTATCGGTGGTACGGGCAACGGTAAAACAACCATGCTGTTTTATGAAATCTTGCAAGATATTCGCGCCGGCAACGGCCTTGCGGTCATTGATCCACACGGTGATTTAGCTGAGAGGATTTTGCGTTACATCCCAGAAGATCGTATCAAGGATGTGATATACATGAACCCCGACGACCTCATGTACCCAATTGGTATGAACCTATTGGAATTATCGCCCGATCTTACGGGGGATGACTTGCTACGCGAGAAAGACCTTATCACAGAAGCCACGATATCTGTATTACGTAAGATATTCTCCGATGATGACTCTGGCGGCCATCGCATTGAATACGTGCTACGAAACGCGATCCAGACTGCTTTAACGCTCGAAGAACCGACACTTTTCACTATCTTTGAATTACTGAATGACGCAAAGTTCAGGCGCAAGGTAGTGAAAGGCCTTGAGGACAAAAACTTGAAAGACTTTTGGAGCAATGAGATTGGCAAGGCTGGTGATATGCAGAAAGTTAAGATGGCGGCAGGTATTACTGCCAAGATTGGTCGTTTCCTATTCTCAGCTTCAGCACGCCGGATGCTTGAACAGCCAAAATCAACTATCAATTTTGAAGATGTCCTTGCTGGCAAAAAGATATTGATTTGCAACTTCTCAAAGGGATTGCTCGGTGAAGATACATCAGCACTTTTTGGCACGACAGTACTAGCTAAGCTACAAACAGCAGCGCTGCGTCGCGCTCGTATCGGTCAAGATAATCGTACGCCGTACTATCTCTACGTTGACGAGTTCCAGAACTTCGCGACGACAGGGTTTGTTCAGATGTTGTCAGAGGCTCGTAAGTACAAGCTATTCCTGACGATGGCAGAACAGTCTACTTCACAGCAAGACGAGCAGCGCCTTGTCGATATCATACTTGCGAATGTGGGTACGGTGGTATGCTTCCGATCCGGTAGCCCAGCGGACGAACGCCTCGTCTTACCACTTTTCATGCCATTCATTGACCAGGGCGAAATAGCCAATCTACCAGCATATTCGTACTACGTCCGAATTTCAGCCGTCAATGCACAAGAACCTATGTCCGGCATGACTATCGTTGTCGATGAGGCTGGCAGCGAATCGACTGCCGAACGAGTTCTGGCATCTTCACGAGAACTCTATGCTAAAAAGATTGAAGAAGCAGTAGAAGTAGCTACAGTGGAGTCAGCACCGAAGCCCGTCAAAAAGCCAAGCGCTATACGTAAAGCAAAGAGGAATCACGCGACGAAGAAAGCCACTGATGAGTTATCGGAGATGAAGCCGGTCGCATAGCTAACGCCACATCAGATCGAGCTATTGCTTATTTTTTAATTTCGTGCTATAATAGTTGTTGAACCTTAACAGTTTAGCACTCCCTACTGAGGACGGCGTTTTGCATATAAATATTTGTATCCAGCACGCCGTTCTCAAACCAAAAGATAAGCTCGTCGCATCCATATGCGAACTACCGAGTAAGTCTACGGCGATCACAGAAAGGAAGTGAGCCATCATGGCTAGCTTCTATGACACCACCGTCGGCCAGCAGGTCGAGTTCCAGCGTGTGCTGGCCTCGGCGGGCTTCACGGACTCGGATATCGCCCGTATCATCAAGGAGCCGAACTTGGCCTCCACGATGTACGTGGCGATCCAGCCCAAGGCCGTCGCGACCGTGCCGTCTTGGTACGTCTCGCCCGAGCAGCAGCTCGCGCGTGCGCGTCAGCTCTGGCCGAACGCTGTTCTGCCCGAGCCACCCAAGGAGTTCACGCCCCGGACGAAGTCCGAGGTGCTGCTTCTCCACGTGCCGGACACGTTCGACAACCTGTGGAACAAGGTCAACGCCCCTGAGGGCTACACCAAGTACCGCTGGGAGGGCGTCAAGTCTGATCGGGCGAACCTGCGTCTTGCGCCCAACAAGCGTGAGCACACGGAACCTGTCTGGCTGGCCTTCGATCCCGAGCATGGCAAGGGTGAGCGTCCCGACTCCTTCTGGGGTCAGGCTGACACCGCTGCCAGCGAGGTCTTCTCGGCGCTGATCCAGTTCCCTGAGTGGTCACTCGCGTGGTTCAACGGTGCCTCGGCTCCGAACCTCACGGGCTACCAGCTCAAGTACGACGGGAACTGGTCGCGCGTTCCGTACCTCCGCCGGGGGGGCGGCGACCGCCAGCTGGGGCTGAGCGCCCACTGGGCTGGCCTCCGGGATGCCCACTGGTCGTCTCCGTCGGTCAGGGAGTGCTGATACTGGAACCTTGGTTCCTTGGTATCCGGAGGGGTTTTGTATTCTTGGACTTTGGTCCTTGAAAACTTCCTCTCCGGATACCTGCACTCACTTTTAGAAATTGTCCCTTAACCGTTCCTCTGCTTTAGCAGAGGCGTTTTTAATTTTTGCTAAAATAGGGAGTGAATTGGTTACTGAACGTATGTTCACGGATATGCGTCACCGATTCCGTGTTTTGAAACTGACAGAATTATCTTATTTACGAATGAGGTAAGTGTGCAGGCAAAATATCGAGCACTCCGTGCAATCTGCTAGAGATATGTATCTCGTATAAAATACAGAGTCTGGATGCGTCTGGACTCAGTGGCCATAGACGGTGGATCGCGCTATACCGACTGGTCGAACGTTCCGTACCTCAACCGGTGGGACGGCGACCGCCAGCTGAAGCTGAACGACAACTGGGCTGACAACCGGAATGACAACTGGTCGTCTCCGTCGGTCAGGGACTGCTCGTGATAGATTTCAACCAGCCTCCCAGCATGCGACCGATCTCATTGCAGGTTGAGTCAAGCTGCTGGTAGGTTTGGTTGGAAACACATTTACAGTCTTTACAAAGATTGAGGAGCAAGCGAAGACTATCTAGCCGTACGGATGCTTCACTTATGTAAACGGCTTTATCTGACGGTTTAGTACTACTAGCAGCCCGTAACGACAGCCGTAGGATCTCAAGTATTTCGCTCTGACACGTCGCGCCGAGGCTGTAGCGCTCTGATTTTGGAAATACAATCAAACATTCATGAAAGGATTCATACAGGTGATAGACGCTGCTGACAATAGGAACTTTCCGCAGCGCGGAACCTCTCTCTCTCTCTCTCTCTCTCTCTCTCTCTCGATAGCCACGCTCAAACCAACCCTTTCAAAGTAATAATTACAGACATTGTATCTATTAAAGCACTCTCTAGAGCATGGCGGAAGTTCTCGCGGGGTAAAAAATCGAGAAAAGATGTCGCCTTATACCAAAAGTATCTTCAAAAAAATCTCGATAACCTCCATGTACCACTCTCATCTGGTCGATACAGACATCAACCCTATCAACGATTTACTATTCACGATCCCAAGCAACGTCAGATACATAAAGCAACGGTGGCCGATAGAATCGTACACCAGGCTGTCGTTACAGCCATTGAACCGCTCTTTGAAAGGCGATTTATATATGACAGCTACTCTTGTCGCGTCAATAAAGGTGCTCACGCTGGCGTACTGCGTCTGAAAACTTTTCTTGCCAGTACAAGCAGCAACGACACAAAACGAGTATATGTACTCAAGTGTGATGTACGAAAATACTTTGCTTCAATCGACCATGAGATACTACTGAGCCTCGTAGCTCGCCATGTTCAAGATGATGCAACTTTGGAGCTCATACGGACGATTATTTTGAGCCATGGTGCCGAAACCGGCAAAGGCATCCCGCTTGGCAATATTAGCAGCCAATTGTTTGCAAACGTATATCTCCATGAATTGGATTGGTTCATGAAACAAACTCTTGGAATTAAGCAATATATTCGCTACTGTGATGACTTTGTGATTGTCTCATCAGACAGAGCGTATCTTGAAAGCCTCATCGCGCCCATTCGCAATTTTCTAAAAACCGAACTTCAACTCGATTTGCATCCGTCAAAAGTGTCGATTCGGTCATGGAGACAGGGTATAGACTTTCTTGGCTATGTCTTACTGCCACATGCCACCGTAATTCGTACAAAAACGAAAAAGAGAGTACATTCAAAAGTTAATGCGAACAACTACTCGTCTTATCTCGGAGTATGTTCTCACGCAAATGCCTACAGACTCTCTCAAACTATACGTAACGTAGTTTGGACTGACGGCTCACAGTAAGCGCAAAATCACGCGACCAATGAAGCCAGAGGTGATATATCGAAGATGAAGCCGGTCGCGTGAGACTTCGACTTTTCTAAAGAAAAATCGAAGTGGTAGATTAATGCGCCTTGTTGTGAGCCTCAAGTAAAGTATCGTAATGTGTCTGATCTACCGCCTGAACCATTGCGAGCAGCTCTTTGATGGCAGCCTGGCCGCCACTCGGTAATGTCATATCAAAGTTAAGGACGCCGTCACTTCTCTCGGCATGCGAATGCGTTTCAACAAATCTAAGGATCGACGTCTTTTTTGTAGTGTCATATGCAAGATGCTCAGTCTTTTCGTGCAGATTTTCACTACTAGGTATCTTGAAAGCTAGGAATGTCTCTAGAAACTTCCTGCCGATGTTCGGAAAATTATAGACCGACTCAAGACTACCGTCTGCGTCAAAGGAGTGAAGCAAGCTAAATAAGTAGTGGTACTCTGACTCATATTGCCACAGAAGCCTATCAAGTGGAGAAATAAATGCAGCACGCCTGCCTGAGCCGTTAACCTTATTCCCAATCATGTAAAATGCACGTTGCTGTTTCTTTGCGCCATTAACATTCTTTTTCTTGACATGGTTGAACCAGTTTTTAACTTGTCGTAAGAATTCAAAGTTGTGAGTCAGGATAAATACCTGCCGAGCATCTTTAACGGTGTCCTTTAAGAATGAGAAAGCCTGGAACAGCGAATTTGAATCGAGGCTAGAAATAGGGTCATCGATTACTACGATTCCGTCCTTAAGATCAAAGTTTTGATCTTGCAACTGAACAGTAAAGTAAACAAAGGCTATAGCCGTTCGTTCGCCCTCGCTCAAATCATCGGCCACCTCACCATGCCTTTTGATTACATAGCCCTCGCCATCAACTTCAAATATAAGTTCGTCACGACCCAGAAATGCCTTGAGCTTATCGTTTATCTGTTTGCAGGCCTTGTGCGCTGACGACACTTTAGCACGGTTTTCGGTAATACGTTCCTGTAGGTCGGCCAAGCTCAAACTATCAGTATCGCCATTGGTTAGAGTATCTATTTGATTTTGTTTGTTTTTGATATCTTTATCTAAGCTCTCTACGTTATCAACTATGCCGCTGAGGTAATGTGTTTTTAACGCAATGCGTGCGGCACCTTTCTCTTTCTCGAAGTTCGCTGTTTTTTGGTTATGCTTTTCAATAACAGTGTTCACCTCACCGATTGCATTGGTATATGGTGTAGAGTCTACGGTATCGGTTAGCAATACCTTTTCCGTTGTCTTCGTTTTTTTATCAGCAATAATCTTACCAAGCTCAGTGATATCAGCAAGTAGAGTCGTCTTTGCATTATCTAATGCCTCTACAGACTTCTGATATTCTGGCTGGATTTCATCATAGAACCCGGCTTTTTCGGGCATCTCAAGCTTATTTATGTCCTCGTAAAGCGTGCGTAGCTGAGTCAATTGCGCTTCAATATCCGTCTTAAGCTTCTTATCGGCATCGTTGAAGTGATCGCCCAAGGCTTTGATTCTATTTTCTGGTAGTGCCTGGCCGCAAAATTCGCAAGTATCGGATTTATGCGTGTCGTGAAGTTCAAGTCCATGCTCTACCCACTCCGACACATCCTGTAGCTGCGTAAGTCGGTCGATAACCACAGAGACAACCTCTTCTTCTAGCAGCTTAGATGATGCGGCGATAATATCATCAAGTGTATCTTGTGTGCCCTCATTCGTTAGCGGGCTTATTACCGGCTTCTCTTGCTGTGCTAGCGTCGCCTTATTGATGCCCAAATCATCATCACTCAAAAGTGTCTTACCAGTGAGGGAAGTATAGTCTGTCTCTGCGTTCGGCTTGCGGTATGTACGAGTAGATTCACCGCTTACGTTTTCACTAATATGACTTGCGACATTAGTAAAGATAGTGCCGCGCTGTTTCTCTAAGCCGTCTTTCTCGGTGCGCAATAACTTAAGCGCGTCGCCACGTTCCTTTGCCGTAGTCTCGTCTTTTTCAATCTGCTCTACGAGTTTTTTATTCTCGTCACCAAGAATAAAGATAGGATTGGGGCCTGAACCGTCTATCTTCTCTATATTAGAGGTAACATATTCGCGATTAAACACGCGAACCTTTTCATTAAAGTTCTGGCCATTTTTCCATTTTGTGCCATCCGCTTCAATTTCGTACTCAAGGCTTGGATGTTTAGGTAGAGAACCGTCTTCAAGAGCAGTAAAGAGCTTGGAGAGAGTAGTCTTGCCGCTACCGTTCCAGCCATAGATGAGATTATATCGAGTGAAGTCCTCAAGATCTGCGCCCCATTTGTAGTCGCTAAAAATACCCAGATTCTTGATTTTTGTAATTTTCTGGATCATTATTCCCAATTTCCTTGGGGTATATTATACCACTTTTTTAGAGGTAAATTAAAGAAGACTCCTGTTTCCTCGCAATGCGCGAAACACGAATCTTCTTAATGTGATTGTAGCAAAATTAGTGCGTAATGCGAACTATGCGCGTCTGACCGTGATAGGTTATCTTGAGGTCGATGCTACTCTCGGAATTACGAATGTCAGTGTATAGATTTCCTTTACGTTCGATACCGGTATTGATATTGCCGCCTAGCTCACTCTTATGAAATGGCGTGTAGTTTTGAGAATGCTCGGATGTGTAAACAGGGCCAGGCGCACCAATGGCGAGGCCATCAGGAAGTGTGTACTGGGCACCAAGCTCAAAGAACTGATTTGCATTAAAGGCATCTACCTTGGTGTCCAACTTGCGGCCGCTATCAGGTTCTAGAGCAATCGATACGTCTTTTGCATTTACGTTGTTTTTTGCTGTGATTATATAGTCAACGACAAGCTGTTTATTCTCAGAAGCGTACTTTGTAATAGCATCACGGGAGTCATTGCGTCGGATACAGATATTAAAATCAGATGGCCCGTATTTTACCCATGGAGCATTGATATCACCATCCCACGCTTTCCAGTATGTACTTTCCTTTGACATGGTGTCACAATTTTCTTTCTTATCGATAGCACCGTATTTTTTGACGGTATCTTTATCAATTGGAAGATCGACATTCTTGAACTCAGCCTTAATAACTTTAATGTCGAAGTCAGGAAATCCTACGTTATCATTTGGAGCGTAGACTTTGTTAGCGAGGTAGTTTCCGTATGCCTTGTAACCAAAGAACCCCCCGATGCCGAGGGCAATGATCGCAACCCCAATGATAATCCACTTAATGACTGAACTCTTCTTTTTATTGGCCATGGTTGTCTCCCTTTGCTTTTCTGTCATGAGTTTATTGTAGGCAAGATAACGGTAATAATCTCGTCTGTTTCTTCTTGAGTTAGTGGTCGTCTTTTCTTTTTCGAACTCATACGATAAAATCCTCAATGTATTCGATCAAGGCCGGATTGGTATCAAGTGAATTAGCCAGCCCCTGCGGTGCTGTAAATCCACGCTTCTTCAACTCTTTAAGAGTGATAACCCCATCCTCAGCTTCACCTAAAAGCTTCAAGCGAAAAATTCGTGGAAAGCTTTCGAGGTCTTTAGGGTAGATACCCCCAGCCCAGAATCGACGGTCATCGATTTTAGTGGCCATCGTAATATCGTCAGCCGTCACTTCCAGCTTATAAACTATTCCACCTCGTCCACGAGGAGGTATAACTTCGTACACATACACGAAATCACCAAGCTCAAACTTATTGTTCGTTACCCAGTCCATTTGGCCATTCGTTTGAAGCGATGCCTCGGCATTGTAGGTTGCTGGATTTGATGCGATTACCCATGTACTCATAATTACACCCTCGTGAATGTTAGTGCTGAACGGTCGATATACTTATTACAAGTATTCAAAACATACGGTGACAGGTACTTATCGGAGACTTCTGTACAGTAAAAACTAAACAGTTCTGTCGGCAATAGCATGTTCGTGTCCGAATACCAGTTAGTGCGATCCTTGATCCAAACATCGTTTCCATAAAGTGTCATGAGTTGGCTCGTTAGGTCATGTAGCGTTTGCTGGTCAAGCTGTGCTTGCCAGATGTGGTGCAAATACTCGTGCGCCACAACGGTTTTTTCATAGGTTGGATCGACACCCTTTTTGACAGTAATTGTGCCATATGAGAACGTACCGTCACTATTTACGACCGGTGAGTACTCTCCATTAGTTGTAGCGTTCTCGTAACTATCGACGTATTTCATTGTGACGTTATCAATCAGCTCGTCTTTACCACCGACGGAATGCAGTATAGCGACTATGTTGTTATCGCGTGACACTGGCGGCTTAATTGCCTCAGGATTACGCGTAATAAAGGCCATTGTTAGTCCAGTGGCAAAGATACCGACCCAAATATATACGCCGAGTACTCTTGCGCCTGATCGGAAGAATAGTCGCTTACGCGTCTTTAGTAGCCACTTAACGAGCAGCAGCACAGCAACAAGGATGGTCACGAAACCAAAGAAGTATAGCTCAAGGAGGAATATACCTTGCGTGTTTACGGTATCGGCAAACTCTTTGTTCTGAATATTGTTCGTCAGCACCACCCCAAGGATAGACAGCATTGCAATGAATGCAGGAACGGCTATTACGATTGGCCATATTGCCGCCCATGATAGTCCATAGAGGAATCGACGAAGTTTGGTTGGTTTTTTACTCTCAGTCTTTTCTTTTACTTCGGTACTCATGGCTCGATTATACAATAAAAAGTATTGTTAATTAATCTCTTCACTTCACGTACTCGTTTATTATACGGGTCGAGCAAAAGCATCAAGGTAGTATTCACCCCTGAAAATGATTATTTTTTATCGGTTATTTTCAAGGGGAATCTCCACCTGTGACACCTTTGCCATGCGACCCCGTCAGGAGACTCCGTTACGTAAAGTAAAGGAGGAAATATGACTAGCGTAGCAGAAGCAACACAAACTGTAGCCACCGAGTATAACGGGTGGAGTAATCGAGAGACGTGGTTAGTGAACATGTGGCTCACTAACGACAGGTGCTATTACGACGAGCTGTGTGAGATCATCAAGAACTTCAATCTTGATGAGCAAGCAGAAGAACTTGAGCAGTACGTCCGATTCATCACAGACACCGACAACAGTATCGGTATTGCGGGAGACCTACTCAACACCTCTCTCGGTCGCATTGACTGGATTGAAATCGTCGCAGCGAACCAGTAGCCAATAGTCCTGAGTATGACTAAAAACTGCTCAAACTAAGCTTTTAGGAGATTGATATGCGTACAACTGTAATTAGTAATGAAACAAAAGAACAAATCGAGCGCCATAGGCGGTTCTGGGTGCAGGTTGCGGAACAGCACGATTGGTACACCGAACCGTTCTACGTCCAGGTATGGCTTGATGATAAAGGCAATGTAACTGATAGCGTATCTCATATAGGTATGACGTCAGACATCATTATCCCAAGTCTCTAGCAGATACCCGTCCTGGGCATGACGATAAACTGCCCCTTTAGTCATGCTGTACGGAAGTGGTATAATATATCTTAATGAAATACGCAATTTGGCTCGCTCAGATCGTGGTGTCGTTTGCTGCTTCAAGGCTAGTATTGTGGCTTGTTAATCCTGACGATCCAGAGGGCACTAATTTGCTCATCACTACTATTCTAGCAGCGGTCATATTCATACCGCTCTTCTCGATGTACCTATTCGCCACCAAAAAGCACAAAGCTAAAAACTAATCTATCTACTTTCGTTTCTGCAAGCAATAGTGTCATCCCGTAAGAGTCTTCCTCCCTCTGTCTTTTCATTATACGGGTGAACCAAAACCATCAAGGTAGTATTCACCCCTAAGATATGGATTTTTTATTCTTTTAATTGAATATCTTAAGGGGAATCTCCACCCTGACAGTTTTGGTGTCATCCCGAGCCCTTTTGACAGAGAGGCAGGAAGCCCTCTCAGAAAGTAAAGGAGGGTCTTATGGACACCGCAGAAAGAATACAAATCGAAACAGCAGCAAAGATGGCTGCGCTCAATGACGCTGCCAGGAGCAACGCTGCGAACTACATGGCGACACGAGGTATCATGTCGCTTGATGAAGTAGTTATCAGTGATATTTTCGTTGCAGTGCAGAACTTTGATAAGTTCACAGAAGACAACGATCCCTACGGTGAGCATGACTTCGGCTCATTTACCGTAGCCGGTAACAAGGTCTTTTGGAAGATAGACTACTACACAAAAGACTTGTCCGGAGGGTGCGACCCACTCGACCCGGAGTGTCGGCGGGTGCTGACCATCATGTTAGCCGAGGAGTACTAGCTCCTCGGTTTTTTAGTCCTGGGTAGGACTTTGAAACTGCCCAACAAAGTTTAATCTTAAAGGAGTTTAGATATGCATTACTTAGTACGATTGATAGTTGAAGCTGATAGCGCTGAAGAAGCGAATAGCCAGGCAGATTCCGTGATGATGGATCTCATCGAATGGAGAGAGTTTGACTGGTATCACACCGAAGCTGATGATAGCCGGTGGGAAGATTGCTGGAAACCGATGCGTCTAAGTACCAAGAAAGCGCAAGCTATGGTACAGGATGCGATGCAAGGTCAACTTGCAGAGTTCAAGCAAACAATAGCAACTATCCGCATCATGCTAGACAGCTATAGCGACGAGCAGATATTCAACGAGGAGTTCCAGCAAGTAGATGGACACTACTTGTCTCGATATCAGTTCAGTCGAGCAAGCGGCTACCATGCGAATGCGTGCCAGCTTTTCGGTGAGGGCGGAGATTCCATCACGAGCCAGAAGCAGCTTGAATGGTACTTGAAAGATACCGCTAGATTATGGGTTGTCCAGGTAGACTGCCATAACTAAGCAGTACGTCCCGAGCATGACGATAAACGGCTCGCTTTTTTAATTTAAGGAGAATGTTATGAAGATTAGTGAAAATATCCTACGAGAAGAATATAGCTACCGTGGCGGTGGTTGCGAGCTAGATTTAACTGAGTATGGCTATGAGGACGAGTTATTGAGTGCTTACCAAAACTATCTAGGTGGTGGCATGCTTGGCTCGATTGGTAATAGCTGTACTGTCGAGGATTGGCGGCAAGATGAGAAACTCATTAAGCTAGCCGATGAGCTGCGAGAATACTACCAAGATCGGATGTATGAGTATGAGTGTATCGACGAATATAATGAGATAACCGAGGGGCGACCCATCAGTTATCCAGGGCTGTAAACAGCCCTCATCCTGAGTAAGATGTAAAACTACTCATCAGGAACAGGCACACTGGCCGCACTATGCAACATAGCCCTTTGGGCTAGTTGCATCGTCCGTCCAGCTCAAGCAGCAGATAACGACACGCTCCATACTTACCCCCTCGGACTATCACATGCGTCCCGCAGTGAAGTCCTCGTGTGCAAGAATGAATCATGTCCTGGACGCACCCCTGGTACGACATCGATTAATAATTAAATGATTAGTCACCATCAAGCACGACGGGCGGCACGTATTCTCCTTTGGAGAAAACGTACACACCCGGCGCACTCGCTGGCAACAAAGGCTCGTAATAGATCAAACAAGCGTGACCATGACACGACGCAAGCTTACGCGTCATCGTCACGCTTTCCTCATGTCCGTAATCTAATCGAAAAGCGCAGTCTGTTTTTTTGGGTTAAAGGGGGAAGACCAGATATGTGCGGCTGGTTTGTCGAATGCTGTGAGTGCTGAGGCAAGTATCGGCAGTTCACCCTCATCCATACCCATGCCCTCTAGCTTCTTGTTTGTGGTATAGAGAAAGCTGAACTTTGCAGCGCTATCTTTTAAGACAAAACATATATGGGGATAGTTATCACCCTCCCAGCTTTCGTCTTCGCTATGCGTGATAATTTCATCGAGGCGCTTGCGGACTATATATTGTGGCTTATCATCGGCAATGACCACGATAGCCTCTTTGCCGTCTGGCGTGCGTATATAGAGGTCTGGACGGTTTTTGGGGAATTGTCGGAAACGGTTGATCTCGGTCTTTGAGAACACAGCTGAGTCTTTAGGTAGGTATTTGATAATAGCTGTATAGCATTGTACGAGCTTCATGCTATGACTAACGAAATCATCAGTCATTTCATCATTCTTGTACAGGGCATGTACAACAGACTCTTTGACATCCATGAGCTTACGGACGGCCGTAACGCCGCTTTTATTCAGGTAATAATAGGCAGGCTTTCTATCGATACGGAACTTCGGCTCATAGACTTTTGCTACTAACTCTTTACTAACTAATTGCTCTAATACTTCATAAACACTGACCCTATGAATACCCATAACATCTGCTAATAATCCTGCTGATACAAATCGAAACTTGAATAATAACTTTAAGACACGTTGCTGCTGACCTGTTAGTTTTTGACCTTTTACATCTCCATCCATGACTACTTCTCTCTCCTATACGTAGTATATATAAAGGGAGAGTAAATGTATAGCTTCTGTATCTGTTAATAAATACCTATTTACCTGCTATGCACAGTAGGTAAATTATACATCAAGATATTGGGTAATTAGTATTGCTTTTTATTTTAATTAGTAATACTATTTATATAGAGGTTGTACATTAATAATTCGGCTAGTTATAGGTAAAAAGGAGGGGGTATGATTGACAGAGAATTACTCGAAAAAGAAGCAATGGCAGAAGTGTGTGCGTGCTGGTATTACGACCTAGCGGACACGCTTTATGAGACGCCAGACAACGACTTACAGGCTATCGTAAACCATACGCATAAATGTGAGACTTGTGGTCATTAAATAGCATTACATGTTAAAATAAGGACATATGTCCAGAAAGATAGTCAGTATGCAAATTCGTGTCACAGACGACCTGCGCGAACGAGCAAAGGTTGTTGCAAAGAAAAATGGGCTTACACTAAGTGAGCTTATACTTCAACTGCTGGCAAGCACTGGAGACAAGCAGCTCAAAGAGCTAGCTAAAAAAGAACTCGATGAGCGCCCAAAGCCAGGACGACCCTGGGATAAGTAAAACCACTATCTAGCCGGATTGTTAAGACGTACCAGCCTCGGAACGTCTTTTTTAACGTATTACGGAGGGTAATATGGATCGCAACAGTACAAACAATTCGCAAGAAGTCACAGCAGGCTTCTACTCTCCAAGTGAGGAGCAGATTGTATTGCTGCAATCTATATTGCAGAAAGAGTCGCACGAGGCTGTTTCACTAAAAGAAGCGCAGGAAGTGGGGATACAGCTCGTATCGCTCTATGAGTGCCTAGCAAGGGATAGAACATCCTCCATAGGAGTAGGAGGAAATGATGAGTCCTGATGAAATAGGGGTTATCCTCGCACGCGTCTCTACCAAGGGGCAAGAAGACGAGGGCTACTCTCTTGAGGCTCAGGTGAAAAATCTGAGAATGTACTGCTCTAATACACATATCAATCCAATAAAGGTTTTCAAAATAGCTGAATCTGCATCGAAGACCGAACAGCGCAAGATATTCAAAGAGGCCATGCAGTTTGTTGAGAAAAAGAATGTCAAGAACCTCATCGTTGAAAAGGTTGACCGTCATGTTCGCAACTTGCATGACGCCGTAGAGACACATGATTGGCTCACTAAGGATGAGACGAGAAAAGTACACTTCGTTAAAGATGCGATTGTGTTACATAAGAACTCTCGATCTCAGGAGTGGCTCAACTGGGGTATGCGTGTCGTCCTCGCAAAGAACTACATTGACAACCTCCGCGAAGAAGCCATGAAAGGCTGGGCCGAGAAATTAGCACAGGGTTGGATGCCAGCGCCACCGCCCCCAGGCTATATGACTGTTGTTCGCGACGGCAAACGTATTCACGACTTCAACCCTGAGACCTACAAGTCTATGCAGCGTATTTTCCAACTCATGCTAGAACCGCAGTACACAATAGAGACAATCCGCCATAAGATGACGGAGTTTGGACTGGTAACGGGTAAAGGCAGGCCATTTTCTAAGAGCCATGCCCATAGAATACTGACAAACCCATTCTATATAGGAACAATCCGATTCAACGGCAATGAGTACCCGGGTAAGCAGCCTCACCTAATATCTGAGGAGTTGTTTAACGCAGTACAGACCAAAATCTCTCGTAAACGACCTGCGAAGTATCGTAAACATAACCCATTGCTCAAGGGTGTAATGGTCTGCGAGCACTGTGGAAAGAATATTACATGGCAGCTACAGAAAGGCCGACTGTACGGCTCGTGCCAGCGAAAGATAGAGGCATGCAAGAAACAGAGCTTTGTTCGCGAGGATGCCGTCTTACAGCTTATTCAAGGCAAACTAGACGACCTAATCTGCCCATCTCCCGAGGTGATAACGTGGCTGACAACGTTACTCCACCAAGACTTTCAACTGTCAGTAAACAACGTCGAAGAAGCCCAGAAAGCCCTAGACGAACGAATTGAGCGTATCAAGCGGATGGATGACATGCTTTACGATGATAAGCTAGCCGGACTTATATCTGGTGAGCGCTATCAAAGTAAGCATGATTCATTCATTAGTGAAATTAATGATCTGCAAAAGCAGAAAGGAGGCATAAGCCAAGAATACGAAACAAAGTACATGAATGGAATATCCGAGATTGAGCTGTCGCAGGACGCTAAACGGCTATTCGCAGACGAAAATACAAGCAGTGATGATAAACGAATAATTTTAACCAAACTATTCGAGAAGATCAGCCTAAAAGACAATTCTGTATCTGTTACATACACTAAATTGACACAGGCAATAGCTCGAAATAGCGGTTTAAGTAAGGAGATTTTGGGATATGCAAAATAACGATAACCAAACCAGCCAAAAAGACCCCAATAACAGGGGTCAAATTGGATTCGAGTCTATCTCTCCTGGACTTTGTTCTATATGGCTGGGGCGGAGGGATTCGAACCCCCGAATGTCGGCACCAAAAGCCGATGCCTTACCACTTGGCGACGCCCCACTGGAGCCAGGAAGTATATAGTGAATCTTTTTAATTGTTAATGTGAGGGATTCGAGTCACGTTCCGCGACCTGGATGTCGGTACAATGGACCACTTGGCAGAATTCTGTCAAATCTTTGATTTGTACAGAATATAGCCGATGTTGGAATAACGGAGTTAGTCTAACATCGAAGCGTTCACCCCAGTACTGGCCAATTATATCATACGACTAACAGATGTGACCAGTGGCTCTACCCCACCCTCCTCTACTTGACGAGGTTGGGTGACATGTAGAATCGGCGACCGAAAAATTTGTGAATCTCGACGACGACGATCGGGATAGTAAAGGCAATGAGACCAGTCACAAACAGATCTCCAAATGAGACTGGATGGACGTGCAGAACGTCCTGGAGCGGCCCGAAGAGCGCCAACATCTGCATAGTGATGGCCACGGTCATGCCGATGGCAAAGTGGACGTTGATCACCTTCAAGCGAGTCAGTAGCGACTGGTAATCGCTACGAGCATTGAGGGCGTTCGCCCATTGCATGACGACGAGGGCTGAGAATGCGATGGTACGGCCGTAATCGACGCCGTACATGTTGGTAAATATGACGTACATCGTGAGTGTGACAGCGGCCATAGTGAGGGCCATCAGGATCATGCGACCGATCATGTGGTTACTGAGAATCGGGGCATTGGGCTTTTTTGGACGGTGGGCCATGACGGTTTTCTCGCCCGGCTCGAGGCCGATCGGGATCACCAGCGAGGTATCCGTCACCAGGTTGACCCAGAGAATCTGCACCGGTACCAGTGGGATCGGCACACCGATCAGTAGCGCCCCAATCGCCGTCATAACTTCGCCGGCATTGGTCGAGAGCAGATACACCAACATACGGCGGATATTAGCAAAGATAATGCGGCCTTCGCGCATGGCATCGATAATACTCTTGAAATCATCGTCCAACAGGATAATATCGCCAGCGTCTTTGGCGATCTGCGAGCCGCTGCCCATGGCTACACCGACGTGGGCATTGACCAGTGCCGGCACGTCGTTGACCCCATCCCCTGTCATGGCGGTGATATTGTTCTTTTTGAGCAGACTAAGAATACGGTATTTGTGCTCGGGGATGACGCGTGAAAATATCCGTACATCCTGAATAATCTCTTCTAGCTCATCGTCGCTCATGACGTTCATCTTGCGGCTATCAAACACCTGTTCCCTATCGGTCACCATGCCGAGCTCTTTGCCGATGTGGTAGGCGGTCTCTAGGTGGTCACCGGTGATCATGCGCACGGTCACGCCAGCAGCTTGGGCGGCGGCAATCGCCCGCTTGGCCTGCGGGCGCAGCACATCGGCCACGGCCACAAAGCCGACGAAGGTTAAGGGATGCGACTCGGGCAAGCTGTCAAATGAAGTCAATTCATCTTTCATATAGGTTTCGGCCAGGGCGATGACACGGTACCCCTGTCCGGTGAGCTGGTGCAGGGCGTGGATGGCCTCTTCTTCCTCGCCACTCGTCAGGCTACTACGTGCCAAGACGTGCTCGGGCGCGCCTTTGAGGTACAGCTCGTAGGCTTCGCCTTTATGCCAAACATTACCGCTCATGGCGGCGGTTTGATCAAATGGCAGACTTACCACAGGTTTGGTTCGCGGCAAAGCGGTGCGTTCGTGCTCGACGAATTCCAGCATGGCAATGTCCAGCGGGTCGTGCGATTTGCTCGAGCCAATATTGACGCTGAGCGACACGTGCCGGGCAATATTGGTACGTAGATGCGACGGCTGCCAGACTTCCTGAACCGACAGCTTGTTTTTGGTCAAGGTGCCGGTTTTATCGGTAGCGATAGTGGTGATGACACCGACGGTCTCGATGGCACGCATGTTGCGTACCAGGGCTTTTTTGAGCGCCATTCGGCGCATACCGAGCACCAGTACAACCGAAATAGCGATCGGCAGACTCTCTGGTACGGCCGATACGGCCAGGGCCATAACGAAACGAATGCTTTCACTTAGCTCCATGCCGCGAAGTAGCGCCAAACCGAATGCGACCACGGCTAGCGCGGTTACCCCAGAGATGATGAGTGAAATCAAACGATCGATCTTGCGCTGAACAGGGCTGCTCATCTCGGTATTGCTGGTGAGAGCCGCCAATTGTCCAAACTCTGTTTCGTTACCAGTGTAGACGACGATGGCCGTGACCTCACCGGCCAGGATAAACGACCCCTGGAACAGCATATTGCTGCGCTCGTAGACTTCCCTGTCGCCGTGAATGGCGTCGACTTGTTTTGACACCGGAGTCGATTCGCCCGTCAGTAGTGCTTCGTCGGCTCGCACCGAGCTGGCGGTGAGAATGCGGGCATCGGCCGGGATCTTTTCGCCTTCGCTCAGCTGGATGATGTCTCCCGGCACCAGCAGCGTGGTGTCGATCGGCGTCATGCGCCCGTCGCGGAGGGTGTCGACACTTTGGGCGGTGTGGGCGCGCAGTGAACGCAGGATCCGCTCGGTTGAAAAGCTCTGGGCGTAGTAGATGAGCGCACTAACGGCGATGATAACCAGGACGATGACGGCATCAAGCCCGTGGCCCTGGAATAGACTAATGCCCGCCGCGACAAAGAGCACCAACATAAAGACATTGGCAAATGGCTCGACGATCTTGCGCCAGAGCGGTTCACCGCTCACCCGGATGGTATTGAGTCCATGCGTCGCCAGTCGTTCGGCGGCATCAGAGTCAGACAAACCCTTTTCAGAGGTGCGTAGATCCTCGAGAGTGGCTTCGGCACTTTTATTGTAATAAAGCATTAGCTCTATTGTAACAAAAAATCACCTCTTTAACGAAAGAGGTGACAATTGTGGAGGTGACAGGCTTTGTTACATGATCCGAACAAGTTGTAGCTTGTTGGTCTGGAGGTGTTTCGTCGTCCATTCAACCGTCTGCTGGGCAGTCTTGCCGATCAAGCTTTGGCCAAGCGGGCTCAGAATCGAGATCCGGCCGTCACTCGGATTGGCTTCGATACTATCGACAATCGTGTAGCGCATCAGTCGTCCCTGCTGGTCGATGAGTTCAACGACCGATCCCAGGGCGACCCTGAGGGCGTCACGCTTGCGCGGTAGCCGTTTGGCCTCGCTGAGCAACTGTTTCTTCTCGTTGAGGTCGGTTTCGATTGCTTCCAGTGTGGCTAGTTTCTCGATAAGCGCCAGGCGCTCGTCGCGTTTTTCTGATTTATCAAGCTCGCGCAGTTCCTTAGTAGCACTGGCGAGACTGTGCTCTAGTTGGCGAACTCGCTTGCGCAGTTCCTTCATGCCTTGTTTGCTAAGATATACGGTGGTGGTTGTATTCATAGTGGTACTCCCTCCTGTTCATTTCTGTGTAGCTGTTAATCGTTTGTGCTACTGGTTTTAGTATGCCGCGGTTTGCTGAGAGAACTCTGAAATTTAGCCCCTTTTCGTTGTAATTTTTCCATCCTTCAATGTGTAGGTGCGATCGGTGCGACCGGCAATGTCGAGGTCGTGCGTGACGGCAATAATGGTCGTCTTTTCGGTGCGACTGAGGTCGTGCAGTAAATCAAATATCCTTTTGCCGGTTTCGCTATCCAGGTTGCCGGTCGGCTCGTCAGCCAAGATAACCGCTGGTTTGTTGGCGAGCGCGCGGGCAATACTGACGCGCTGCTGCTGTCCCCCACTGAGTCTGGCGGGTTTACGTAGTTGCTGATCGGGTTCCAGCCCGACGGCGGCCAACAGGTCGCTGGCTCGCTCCTTACGTTTACTGGCGCGCATGCCACCAAATTCGAGGGCCAGCATGACATTCTCCAGGGCGCTGAGATTCGGAATGAGGTTGTACTGCTGGAAGACAAAGCCGATTTTTTTCGCCCGGTAGGCGGTTTGCTTGTGGGGTGAGAGCCGCGCAATGTTGACGTCATCGACATTAATCTCACCACCAGATGGCGTGTCGAGGGCTCCGAGCAGGCTCAGTAATGTACTTTTGCCACTACCGCTCTTGCCGATGATGCTAGCGAATTCTCCGGTGCCGACTGAAAAGCTGACGTCGTCCAGTGCGGTGACTTTGCCATGAGAGGCGTTGAATGTTTTTGAAAGATTTTTTACTTGAAGTGACATGTGATTCTCCTATTCAGACCTTAATACTTCTGCGGGGCGGACACGGGCGATCAGATAGGCCGGCAAGGCACTTCCGATGATAGCGATAAGCAGTGTGATACTGACGGCGCCGACGAATGTCTCCGGGGTTACTGTGCTGGTAACTTGTTGCAAGCCCTGATTGAATTGCATGGCGGGTCCGCCGGCTCCCATGCGAGGAGGACCTGTTTGGCTTGACGTGCTGTCACTGGCGCTAGAGACGAGGCCGCTGGTAATCGAACCACTGACGAAGACGCCAAGAGCGATGCCAACGACGCCACTGATAATGGTCAGCGTCAAGGCTTCGGTGATGAACTGGGTGATGACCTTTGAGGTGGTGCCACCAATGGCTTTAATGACGCCAATCTCGCGACGACGTTCACGCACGATCATCGTCATAGTGAGGAGCACGATCACGGCGCCGGCGATAGTTGCACCGATAACGCCAGTCATGGCTAGCGATGAAATGCTGCGCAGTGAGGCGACGCTGGTTTCTGCTTGTTCAGCCGAACTGGTAATGTCGGCCTTGTCGCCAAGGGCGGATTTGAGCGCCGTTACGGTTGAGGCGACATTTTCGCTGCTGTCGACGGTGGCAACCGCGCTAGTGACCGCACCAGCTTGGTCGGTGGCTGTTTGCAGGGTGGCGAGGGGCACAACGATGCCGCTGTCTTGGAAAGCATTGCCGGTGTCGTAAATTCCCTTCACTGTGAAGGTTTTGCCATAAAGCGTGAAGGTCGAGCCGACTGACAGGTTGTTCTTGGTGGCAAGTGTCTTGCCGACCAGGGCGACCTGATCGCTACTGCTGCCATCGATCGCGCTACCGCTGGTGAGCTTCAGGCTGCTGCCATCGGTGGCGATGGAGTCAACATTGGTCGTGCCAGTTACGGTCGTGCGCGGGGTTGGTACGGGACGATCTGCCGTAGAATCGGCCGCATCATTATCTTGCATAATGGTCACAGGAGCGTTATTTGATGATTCAAACCGCTGCATGCGCTGACCGAAACTACCGAGTTCGAGCGATGGTGTGAGGTTAGTATCGCTCGTGCCAGCTTGGTCGGTCAGCGTACTGGCGACTTTGTTGATGTGCGCCGTGGCAGTGATTTTGGCGACCTGCTCGGCTGTTAATGGGTCACCGCCACCGAAGCCGCCGCGAATGCCGGCTGGACTAATGGTGATTTGATTGGCCGTACTGCCTTTTACTTCTTCGATCTTGGCATTGACACTGCTCCGTGCGACCAGCATGGCCACGATCAGCGTAATGCTGATTGCTAGCATGATAACAATGGCGCCCGACCGAAGGGGGCTTCTGAGGGCATTTCGCATGCCTCGACTGACTACGTTCATTTCATTCTCCTTATTACTTATTTAGGTGAGTCTGAACGTAGTATGAAAGGTGTTACTGATTTTTCGCTTGGGTTTTCCTAAAAATTGGCAGTAGGACAACAAAGGTCGTTTCCTTATCTGGTGCGCTGGTAGCACTCAGCTCGCCGTGATGGAGCTCGACGATGGTTTTTGCCAGCGACAGGCCTAGTCCGAAGCTATTGGTGTCGCGACTCGTCCTGGCGTTGTCGGCGCGGTAAAACCTATCAAAAATGTGCGGCAGATCGTCTTCACTAATCCCCTTGCCAGAGTTAGTGATGCGAAACTCGGCTTTATTGCTACGTTTTGAGAGCGAGATGTCGATGGTCGAATCTGGCGGAGAATATTTCAGCGCGTTGTCGACGAGTACGGTAAACAGCTCTTCAATACTAGGTTGATGAGCATCAAGCACGAGTGCTCGACCATGCTGTTTGACCTTAATACGCGTGCGGTCTTTGTCGTAGCGATCAATCACCGAAAGAACGGTCGCCTGAAATGGCACTTCCTCGTGGATAAGATTGCCAAAATCCATTTTCGACAGCGTCAAGAGGGTTTGCGACAGCTTTGTCAGCTTATTGACCTCCTCGAGGTTGCTTTCGAGCAGGAGTTTCATATCGCTGGCATTGAGCCCAGAGTCTTTGAGGGCGACCTCGAGTTCGGTTTTCATAACCGCCAGTGGGGTGCGCAGCTCGTGACTGGCATCGCTGACAAAGCGCGACTCGACTTCGTGCGCTTCCTGGATCGGGCGCAGTGTGCGACGCGCCATCAGGTAGCTGGCCACACCACCGGCGGCTAGCACCAGACAATTAATATAGATGAGGTTAATCAGGATATTATGGGCGGCCTGTTCGGCTTGGGCTTCGCGGATCGATTCGAACTCGTTGTCGGGCTGGATACTGAGACCAGCTGGTAGTCGACGGCCGAATTGCTCGAGCCGGGCACTAATCTCGCTAGAAGACGACTGAAAAATAAGCACACTAAAAAGCAGGCTGATCACCATGATGATCAGCAGGTACCACCCGGTCAGCTTTAGCGTGGCACTCTCAAACATGATTAGGCTTGCAGCTTATATCCAAATCCTCGCACGGTGTGCAGGAGTGGTTTTTTAAATGGCGCATCAATCTTGTTGCGCAGGTATTTCACGTAGACCTCAACGGTGTTGGGGAGGATATCGGCATCATAGTCCCAGACATGGGCGATAATAGTATCTTTGGAAATAGGGCGGCCTTGGTTGCGAAGCAGGTATTCTAGCAGACCAAATTCCTTACTGGTCAGCTGGATCTCCCTGTCGGCTCGTTTGACACTAAAATCAACCGTATTTAGAGATAAATCACCCACCTGAAGGGTGGTACCATGGACTTCGGCAGGGCGTCGCACCAGGGCGCGTACACGGGCCAGTAGCTCCTCAAGCGCAAATGGCTTCACGAGGTAGTCGTCTGCCCCACTGTCCAGACCCTTAGTCTTATCCGATGTACTGCCGAGCGCCGTCAGTAGTAGGACTGGCGTATGGATCTTGGCTTCACGCATGGCTTTGACGATATCAATGCCGTTATATTCCCCTGGCAGCATACGGTCAATTATTGCCGCATCGTAGGGTTCTGTGGTCGCCATAGCGTAGCCATCGTCACCATCGTAGGAGACGTCGACTGCATAACTTTCCTGTTCGAGTGCTCGCTTTAGGGCATTCGCTATCTTGTGTTCATCTTCAACTATAAGTATTCTCATACTCTTTATAGTATACGCCTAGGTTGAGATAAAGCTGAGGATTAGGCAGTTTTGTACTTGTCAGACCAAGCTTGCATGTCGCCTAAAATCGGGATGAGATCTTTGCCTTTTTCTGTCAGAATATATTCGCAGCGACTGGAGTGATCGGAAGACAGCTTGGCAATAATATCATGCTCCTCGAGGCTCGCCAGGCGGGCTGATAACGTGCGCGGGTTGATGCCCCCAACCAAATCTTGCAGTTGGCAAAAGCGAACAACCTCTTCATTGATGAAGAAGCGCAGGAGCTGCGGCGTCCATTTGTCGCCGAGGATTTCAGTTGCCGCTTTGACGCAGCCAATCTGTTTGGTCGCTGTTGTCATATAGTTAATACTATACATTGTGTAGTGAAGATCGTCAATGCGGGGGTGTTCTTTCTAGCTGGAAAGAACCAAACCGCCTTCTTTTGTATCGACAAAAGAAGCAAAAACTCCTGGACGGCTTCGCTCCTCTCGGAAAATAACACCAAAAAGACTGTTCGTTGTTTCGAGAACTCGCTTAACCTCAGACACCTCTCAACATAGAACGAAAGCCTTTTGGCATCATTTTCGCTAGAGTCGCTCAGATGTCCAGTGTCCCAACAGCGGTGGTACTTGCAAAACTAACGTGTTTATGCTATAATGTATGTACTCGTTGAGTAAAGACTTACTCCGAGGTACTTTGACAAGCAGATAACGTATTGAGTAGGGCTAAAGCACCGCATGCATATGTTGTGCGCTAGCCCTGTTCAATCAACGTTAGGAGAAAACAATGAAGTTCGACGAACTCCCTCGGGAGACGCAAGAGCGGATCATGATGATCGGTCACCTAGCCGAGATCGAGGTGGAAGACGACAAGCGTCGTCAGTCCACCCGACTCGGCTACCGCCTCGGCGGCACGCTCGGTCTGACGATCGCCTGCTTCGGCATGGTGTTCGCCACGGGCTTCGCCGTCATCGGCGTCGCGATCGTGGCTCCGAGCCTCGACACCCGGATGTCGACCAGCCCGCTGTTCTGGCTGTGTTTCTTGCCGATGGCGCTGATCCCCATCCTGCCGTTCCTGTTCCTGAAGCTGCGCTACGCGCTGAAGGGACTGGCCATCGTCGTCGCCATCCTCGTGGTGGTCGGCTTGCTGGCTGGTCTGGGAACCTGGATCGAGGGTGCCATCGTGCATGCCTTGGTGTGAGCCGGAGAGCGGATGTGGCAAGTGGATATGAGGTTCAAACCTAGGTTCACGGTCTCCGTGATGTTTTCCTTAACCCTATGTCTGCTTGTCATATTCGCTTCACAAATGTGTATTTGTGCTGATGAGTCCGAAAGGACGAAAGCGAAACACTAT
>Ga0172379_10000856_pt1 | contig 69412 bp, 78 predicted proteins | sample GrowelOW334metaG_FD_119756 | JGI IMG/M metagenome (GOLD analysis project Ga0172379, IMG submission 119756) | Groundwater microbial communities from an aquifer near a municipal landfill in Southern Ontario, Canada - Groundwater well OW334 metaG | ecosystem: Environmental > Aquatic > Deep...
ATTTAACTTCCTCGTTTTCATGATGACAGCATACCACCTATGGTGGCATGCGACATTCATCCCCGCACACTTTCGCTCCGCTCCATCGGAAGAACTGTGCGGGGTTTCCTGTTATACAAAAATCCCCCTTGGCTTAGCCTAAGGGGGTGTTGCTGTTCAAAAAAAAAGAGAGATTACTCAGCCACGGTGTCGAGAAGACGGAAGGCTCGAGGAGTGTCCTTCGGAACTTCAGCAAGCTGGATGTCAGTTTCCTGCACCCAAGCCACGTTCTGGTGATCGGGCATACCGATCAGTTCCGCTACAACTCCCTCATCGGTGACCACCAGATCACCGATCGCCAAATTTCCCTTCTTAATCTTCACTTCGTATTCAGGCATTATCTTTTCCTTTTCTAAGCAACGATACGAAATGCTCTCTCCGCCATATGGCAGATTGAACAAGGCTGTATTATAACATTAAAAGTAAAAATGTGTCAATAACAAAACATATAGGACACACCAATTGATGTGTCCTAATGTACTAATAATTACTGATTTCTAATTTACTCCAAAATTATTTACTCTTCAACAGTTGTCGCTTGAGTCTTGGCAAAGCTTCTTAAGTCAGTAATAAAGTGATAACAGAAGTCGTCTTTAGACAGCCTCTCCATTTGGAAATCTTTAAAATTATCAACAGCAAAAAATGGTTTCATTGGTGAGCTTTGACACAAAATATCATTGTAAATTCTAAAAGTCTCACCACTATCTAAAACCGCTGGGATACTCAAAGCTTGATTCTCCTTAATTAAATTTTGATTCTTTTCTTGAACCGATAGTAAGTCATCTTTACATTTTGAATGAAGAGTTTGAACGATTAATACCTCTGACTTGGTTAGATCAGCACATTCATTAGTAAAAAGAACATTGTTTAATTGGTATCTTTGCTGATTGTAAGCCAAAGCTACTTGATTTTTAGTTTGGCCAGTTAATTGATTAGCATACAGTAAGTAACTAGCAAATAATCTTTCTGGCTCTGAGGTGTAAACAATAATTTGGTGATCACTACCAGTTTCTTTCATCAGCTGAACATATCTGGAAATAATTCTTTCCTGGATTTTGTTGCTATCAGCACTGTATACAGGATAGCGAAAGTAAAATTGATAGGCAAAGTTAATAACACTAATTAAATAGATAGCAATGACCAGCCACTTTAAATATTTAAACTGACAAACCTGCCAGATCCCCCAGGAAACTATCAGTAATAAACTGACATAAGCTAACATTTCTCTAAGTAAATACCATTCACTCATGGTATTAATCAAAGATGGCAGACTAAAAACTATTGGCATTAATACTAAGATAAGGCCTTGTTTTCTTAGCTTTTGGTGATGAAAAATAGTTACTATTCCGATGAGTAAAAAAATAAAATCCACCAGATAAAAAACCCCATGACTCCAGACTGCAAAACCGCTAGCTGCTGGTTCACCTTGTATGAATAATAAAAATGGGGAAAAAGCAGCAAATAAATTTTTAATCACAAAAAGCTGTGATTGCGTCAGCTTATTGGCAAAGACAGTATTTAGATTAGTTGGCAAACTCAATCTGCGGCTAGTATTTACTTCTTGAGATAAAAAATTGTTATCAGAAATAATAGTTTTACTAAGTCGACCAGCAGTATTCTGATTTGGCAGGATAACTAAGGCATAAACAATTGTTAAGGCTAAAGAAAAATAAAAAACTAAACTAATTGGTTTTTTAGCATAGTTCTTGATTTGTTGAAAGTTCTTTTTCCAGTTAGTTGAAAATTTAAGGGAAAAGAAATCTAGTAACAATAGAGATCCCACAAAAGGAACTAGTAATAATTTCATACCCTGATACTCAAAGAATCCTAAAATAAATAAGGGGATTGACCAAAGTTTTTTTAGTGATTTTAAATTAATCAATAATGCTGCTGCCCAAACATAGAAAAAAACGGAAAAAATGGCATCAAAACTAAGTCTACCAAACTGCCACAATAACGGATTAAAAGTAGCAACCAGTAAAGCGACCAAAGCTAAATCTTTTTTTGACCATAAACCATAAACTAAATAGGCAAAACCCAGCGGCAATAATATCCCCATTAAAGCTGTCATTAAATGAGTGGCTAAGATAGGATTTGAGGTTAATTTGAAAAAAGGAGCCATCAAACTAGCAGGCCACTCAGCATACATCGCATGAACTAAAGTCATGCTAAATGGTTTAATTTTTTGGGTGGTGTCTACTGCTTGGACTGCAAAAGATTTAGCTTGAATAGCATAGACTGTTTCGTCATGAGAAATAGCTACCGGCAAACTTGATAATAAATATAATCTGGAAAAAATCAAAATCAAAACTGTCAATAGAAAAGGCAAACTATTTAAAATTTTAAATTTCGTCATAAAGATGCAACATTTTCTAACTTAAGTAACAATACATGAAGATCAAAAACGTAATAATACTATTGTACCGATTATTACCCCTTTCAGCAACTTCTTCCTGAGATACTAACGTCTATTTATAATATAATTTAGAGTGTCTTTTATATTTTTCCGACTAGCTGCTTAAATAGTATTTTTTTACCAATATATCAGTGTTTGACAACTAAAATAACATCCTATATAATTCCCGGTTATCGTTATTTTTAATAGTTATTTAAGAACTTATTATCTAATATGCCTAGATTTGAACAATTAAGAGATACCGCTCCTCAAGTTATTCAAAACCCTGCTGATGTGATTACAGTGGAAAGTGATATTGAACAACAACTTAGAGCAGGTAGAGTTATTGATATCCGAAGAATATATGGTTGCCATAATATCGTTCGTAGAATTACTATTGATGGCTCAGCTTTTGCCCAACCGAATCGTTTGGCAATTTATAAATCAGCTTCTGGTGAAAATGTTTTATCAGAGTGGTATTCTGGTAAAATTCCTGAATCAGATCATAAATTATACCGTAGAGAAAGAGCTGCCTATTTAATTTCCCAGGCGATAGGTCTTGATTTAGTGCCCACCACCATCATTAGAGAAATTGAAGGAGAAATTGGTAGTGTCCAAGAGTACATTGCTGAAGCAGCCGCACTTTATGAAGTAGGAACTAATGGTTTAGAAGAACAGTTGTATGTTTTAGCAATTTTTGACTATTTGATCTGGAATAAAGACCGTAGTGGGGTCAATGCTCTGGTCAAAGATGGTAAAATTTTTGCTATTGATAATGGGCTATCGATTGACCAATGGCCAGGCGGTAATATGAAGCATAATTTATATGCTTTCGTGACCAGCTTTCGCGGTAGTATCCCCCCACAATTAATTGATGGGTTATCTACATTTGATAATGACAATCAAGCACAAGAAGAATTAAGAAATACATTAATTGAATTAGAATTTCCTACAAGTACCATTAATGCTTTATTTGCCAGAATTAAACGAGTGACTCAAAAAATGACTCAGGGGAAATTTCATCTTCAGGATATATCTCAATACGGATATCAAGATGATTATATTTCTCTAGATTATTATCCCCAAGTTGAAAAAGAAGAACAAGATTTAGATCTAAACTCTTAATCTACTGTTGCTAGTCATCGATACTGCTATGACTATTATTGGCCAAGTAACTGGTAGCCTGATAAGCGTAAAAATTCTCTTCCAGAAAAACTTGGGCTTGCTCCCAACTCATATCCTGAGCCCAACGAATAACCAGGTCCAGGTACCGATCAGCCAACCCCAGTTTATGAGCTAAAGCAAACTCAGCCATCACTCCACTTTTGTGAGCAACACCATTAGCTAAACGATAGTTTTTTTTAGATGGGTCATTATAATAATTCATCAAATCCACCCAAACCTCAGTCATCTCATGTTCAATTGTAATAGGAATTAAATCAGTATTATCTACTCCATCTATAGTAAAGGCTTCCTGATGAATAAAAATTTCCGAATCAAGAACAATTAAACCTAAGCCCGTGGGATGGTCTTGAGGGGTATATTGAATGGAAGCAATGCCAATGTCTCCTGACTCACTCATTTGCAAACTCATCATTTGGAGATTCAATTCTTTAGTAAGTAAAGTTACTTTTTGGCAAAGTTGTTGAAAAAATAATTCTCGACTGGCATCATTAAAATTTTCAATGACAATGGCCTCTGTCGGAATTGGCTGCCAAGAAGAATCTTCCTTCTGATTTAAACTCGTCATAAAATAATATTATAACCTAGTCAGAGTAAATCAGAAGCTGACTTTTTTAGCCAGAATAACTTGGTGCCTCTCCTGGCCGCTATCATCAATCTTATCTAGCACAATTTTAAATCCAGCTTGAATAAGTAGTTCTCTATTTTTTTCTATCCCAAAGTGACTTGACCACATCTTTGTTCCCAACAGATCATGGTAGCCTTCAAAATCCTTATCACCCATAGTAATTAGTAAAATGCCCTTCTCAGGTAAAAAGGAGTTAATCTTTTTTAACATTTCCAAATGTCTATCTCTTGGGATATGAAAAAGGGCATAAAAGGAAACTACCCCATCAACCCGATAATCACCTGCTTTTAAAGCCAGCATATTTTTAACTGAGAAACTACCTTGGGGTAAATTTTTTCGGGCCCTTTCAATTTGGACAGGAGAAATATCTAAACCAAAAAGTAAAAAATCATTTTTAATTAGCAAATTATCAACCGGCAGACCATCACCACAGCCGATATCTAAAACCGAAGCTTGTTGCGGCAACATTTTCATAAACTGGTAAAGATATTTCTCAGCATGAAGTGAGGTTCGATGATGAGCATAACTTTGCGCAATGTGGTTGTACCCTTTTTTGACCAGGTCAATATTTTGATCCATATTAGCTATTTTACTCTATCTAAAACGCTCAGCAAAAAAATTGAAAATTGTTTGATGATTAAAATTGATATATCATTAAAAGATAAAATTATAAATCTAAATATGCCCAACCCCCCATCTGCTTCAACTCGTACTCCTTTGATCGCTATTTACAAAGAAAAACCAGATTTAAGAAAAACTGAACCACCCTTAATTGACCTAAAAGTTACCAATCCACTCACTTATCTGAAAAGTTGGTGGAAGAGAGTTATCTCCAACGAGGGTATCGACTTCCGCTTTCGGATTCATCCTTTGACTGCGATCGCATTAACAGTGATTGTGGCCACTTTTGGCTTTGGTGTCGGCAGATTTTCTTTAATTAGTGAGAAACCATATATCAAATACACACCAGTCCAACCAACCCCAACTGCAGAAATTTTTCGCCAGACAGCTTTTTCCGGAACGCTTCAGTTAACTAACTTAAAATATTATTTGATTACTAACTCATCTGAAGCGATTAACATGGAGGTCCCCAAAGATGTGGATTTAAAGCCATTAGTTGGCCGAAGAATTTTTGCCACTGGGCAATATAGTGACCGATCTAATTTATTAATTGTTGGCCAAGCCACTGACCTAGAAATATTACCCAAAAAAATAGAGGCTGTGCCATTAATTAAGAACGAAACAATTTCCGCTTCAACCTCAGCAAAACCTAATTAATCCTGACGTAAAAATATTTGGGGGTCAACATCAGATTGTTTATAAGCTGCATCAATATTCGGTTTCAATTCTTGTACTTCCCATAATGACAGGTCTGGGATAATTAATAATTTAGCTCGACCCGAACTCAGACATTTTTCCATCTCTGTTCTAATTTTGTCAGTTTGGTGAAGCCAAGGTAAGTAGTATTGGTATTTACAGGCTGGAAGACGTTTAGAAAGCGGATAATAAATCATATTACGATCCAGGACCATAATTTGCTCACTTTCTCGAGTTAAATTTTTAACCTGATTCGCTATTTGTTGAAAATTCTCTGGAACTGCTATCTGATGTTGCTTGATTACCTTTAGCCCGTGAGTCAGTTCAAGATTACCAATTAGCAGTATCAATAAAATAAACAGAAAACTAAAAATCCTTTTCTTTTGAGCTAAAGCTTCTACCAACAGCCAAGAACTAACAAAGGCAATGGCAAGGTACCAAGCTGAAAGATGAAAAAATTCATTGCTGCGAAAAAATAAACTAAAAAATAACAACAAACCAACAATTGCTTGGGAGATCCTTTTACGAAATAAAAGATAAATCACAGTCAACAACATCAACAAGGTCATTAAAATTAAAAGCTGTTCAACCTGATGAGTGTAAACTTCCCAAATTAATTTCCAATACTTGATCCCCGCGGTAAAATCAGCGGTTAATAAAAATACTTTACCACCCCACAAAGCTCTCAATAAAGTCACCGTCTGATTAAAAAATAAAGTTACAGTTTCACTGATATTAAGAAAGAATCGGGAGATAATTTGAAACCAGGGACCATATCTAAGTTCACTCTCAGACCCAGCCAGTCTTAAGGGAAAATAGTACTTAGTGTTAAAAGTAAACACAGACCAAACAAAATTATCAAATTCACCCATGAAAAAATAAAATATGGGGAAAAACAAATGAAGAGCTGCTCCTAGAGCAAATAACCTTCCCAATTTACTAACCTGGGGCCAATCTTTCTGCTGGTATATCAATGCTAAAAGCAAAATGCTAATTATCATCACTGGTAGAACCGTGGCGATACTGGACCAGATACAGAGAAACGAGACCAGAATCCAAATTAACATTAACACTTCAGTTGATGGAGTTTTATACAAAGATCGATGCCAAAGTAGAACCAGACACAATAACAATCCAAACCCGACTAAAACATTGGTTAAAGCCATCTGGAGATGGAAAATTGGAGTCGATAATCCAATCAAGATCATGGTTAGATAAACAACTGGCCTGACTTTTAAATTGGTCAGTCTAAAAATTACCCCCCAAATTAAAAGTTTAAATGCTAGGATCAATCCTCTTAAGATTAAGACTGAACTTATCAATGGAAAAATGTATGCCAAAACGCCTAAAAATAGTGGTAAAGGCGCATGGTGAGAAAAAAAATCCCGATAGGGCAGTAAGCCATGAATCAAAAACCAGCCAGACATAGCGTGTTCATATTCATCAGTAAAACTTTCCAGCATTAAATATGGTAATTCCAACAAAAGGTACACTAAAATAAAAAACCAATCTAAAATTCGATATTTTTCTTTCAAATTTGCTTTCATATTTCAGCTACTTCTTTTAATATGATAACTGGATTTAGAAAAGAGTAAATAATAAATTACCATTAAAAAAGGGTGCTTTTGGCACCCTTTTTAATTAATTAACTTCTAGTTAGCAACAACCACCACCGCAGCAGTCATCGCAATCTTCACAAACTTCATGAAGATCATGTAAGGCATTCAAAGCTTTTTCTAGCTTTTGCAATTCTTCCTTTTCTCCGGATAAGGTAATCACTAATTTGTCACCTTGGTTGTCGATCTTGTGATCAAATTTTTTAAAAAATGAAGCAAAATGTTTATGCATTTTATGCCTTTCATAATATTAAGTATTAAATTAATCATATTGAAATATTTAAATATGTCAATACTTAAATATTAGTCAGAGGCATACTTTTTCATAAAACTACCACAGCATTCAACGATTTCAGATTTATTAATTGAGTAAACTGTTTCCTTACCTTTTTTCTGAGCATGAATTAACTTAGCTTGAGATAAAATCTTTAAATGGTGAGAAACAGTTGGTTGAGATAATCTTAATTTTCCAATAATATCACTAGCATTTAATGGACCACTTTTATGAATGATTTCCAAAATATGCTGACGATGGTGATCATGGATAGCTTTAAAAAAACCACACCAGACTTTTGAGCAAGAATTTATCATACTAATATTATATCGAAATGTTTCAATATATCAACCAAGAGTTACTTTAATCTATTATGACTTGTTTTCTTTTTTAATTGTTCGCCAGTGATAAAAGTAGACTGGAGCGCCCACAATGATCATGGAAAAAGCCGTACTCATTTGACGTTTTCGCTGATTTTCCTGCTCTTTCTGGAATTCTTTTTGATAGTTTTCTTGTTGTTGTTTAGTATTCTCACTATTTGGATCAGGATAAAAAGGATAATCAGTGACTTGAAAAATATAAGTTTTCATCCCCAGATCAACTAACTGAATACTACCAATAATAGTGATCAGTAGTCCCACAAAGGCAAACAGATACAAATATAAAAGCCGAATATTGAATTTCATGTTTTCTCCTTTTAGTTAATATCTCTACTTTGATTGTATCTTACTTTGGACTTTTTACTCATTAGACAACAACTAAGAGAACTTATTCCCCAGAATCGTTAATTACTTTACAATCAATATAGATGCCTACCCATTTTGTTGTCTATTTATTATCTTTTATAGTGATCTGGTTTGGTGCCGATTTGATTATCAAATCCACTGACAAAATCGCCAAAAAATTAAAGTTGTCTTCTTTTGCTATTTCCTTCTTTTTATTGGGGATCCTGACCTCAATCCCAGAGATGGCGGTGGGAATTAATTCCCTGATCATTAAACAACCTGAAATCTTTGTCGGTACCCTGCTGGGGGGCTCGATTGTTATTTTTATTTTAGTCATTCCTCTTCTAGCAATTTTAGGCAATGGCATTCGTCTCAGCCATGATTTAAACCAAAAAAATTTGTTGGTCTCTTTATTGGTCATCGCCGCTCCTAGCTTAGTCATTCTGGATCATAGAGTAACTAATCAAGAAGGGGTTTTTCTGGTGATGTGTTACTTGATTGGTTTTTATTTCATCCAAAGGAAACATGGCATCTTAGATCAAAAAAAAACCAAAGCCTTTACCATCAAGGCTTATTCCTATTTAGATTTAATCAAAGTTATAGCTGGCATATTAATGGTCTGTTTTTCCAGTCAGCATATTGTTGGACAGACAATTCTCTACTCACAAGTCCTAGACATGCCCGTTTACTATATCAGTTTAGTAATTTTAGCCCTTGGAGCTAATTTACCAGAGTTATCTTTAGCTGTGGAATCTGTGATTATCAAAAAAAAAGATATTGCTTTGGGCGATTACCTAGGTTCAGCTAGTGCTAACACTTTACTTTTTGGCATCTTTACTTTAGTCAATAATGGTGAGGTACTAACAGTAAACAATTTCTTAATTACCGCTATTTTTCTCAACACGGGCCTGGCATTTTTCTTTCATTTTTCTAAATCCAAAAAAGATATCTCCCGAAAAGAAGGCATGATTTTACTCTGTATTTATCTCAGCTTTATTGTTTTTCAACTATTTCAAAGTCAGAAATAAAAACTCCAAGAACGATATTATGCAATTCTTGGAGTTAAGCTGTTGCTACTGATAACCATTGCTTATTTTAGTAGATATCCGCCGTCAACCACAATCTGACTGCCGGTCATATATGAAGACATGTCTGAGGCTAAAAATAAGACCACTTTACCAATATCATCAGGCACGCCCATTCTCCCCATTGGCACCTCCATTTTAGTTGGCTCAGGGTTTCTTTCGACTTGAGGCGCTAGTTGACCTTGTGCTTGAGCAGACGCTACCCCTGGGGTCATGACTCCTCCTGGAGCCACAGCATTGACCCAAATCTGATGCTTAGCTAATTCCAAAGCCACATTCTTGGTAAACCCCCAAACACCATGTTTAGAGGCATCATAGGTAGCCAGTCCCACGGCTGAAGGGTGAATGGCATCAATGGAAGTGACATTAATGATTTTCCCCCCTTTTGCTTGCTTAATCATTTGTTCACTAACATATTTAATGCAGTAGAAAACCCCTTTTAAATTGACATTAATAATTTGTTCAAAAAGTTCAGTTTTTAAGTCAGCTAATGGGGCAAAAGGATAAATACCAGCATTATTAACTAAAATATCGACACCACCACATAAATTAATGGTTTGAGCCACCAAATTTTTCACTTCCTCTTCTTGAGAGACATCAGTTTTGACAGCTTGAGCCGTAAAGCCTTGCTGTGTGAGTTCTGCCACTGCCTTTTGCGCTTCCTCTAAATTGCGATTGGCAATTACTACCTTAGCGCCTGCTTGGGCTAGTCGAAATGAGATACCGTAACCAATTCCTAATGATCCCCCGGTAACAATCGCCACCTTATTTTGTAAATTGAGCAACTCTTGATGAGGAGTAAGATTCATATCTAACCTTCAATCTTTTATATACTGGTATTGAACTCATTATAGGGGAAATTTTAGATTGCCACTACTATTTGCCATCACCAAATCTTAATTACCAGTTAGTTAGTAGGTAAAACGGTTGGAGTCGGATTACAAATATCACTCCAGAGCCCTTTTTTCTCAAACTCGGCTTGTTTTTGAGCTTGAGTGAATATGTTTTGATATTTAATATCAGGTGGATACGAACTAGCTTTGGCAAACCCCTCTTTAACTAACAATTCATTGATCATGACGCCATCAACATAGACATATCTAAGTAATCTCGAGTAACGATCAGTTTCACTCACATCTTTTTCTATTTCAATAGTTTTACCTTCAACCAGTTCTTTATTTTTATTAGTAGCTTGCTGACCGAAACATCCGATTCCCCGATGAGGATCTTTGGTTTCAGGAGTATCGATCCCGATATATCTTAATTTTCTGCCATCTGTAAGTTTGATGGTATCGCCGTCAATGACAGCAGCCACACTCGCTACTTGCTTAGTTACTAGATTAGCAGCTGAAGTAGCAACTGTTGTCCCCAGCACCTGAATGTCACCAGTAGGCACAACTGGCTGATTTGTATCCTGAATAGGCTGATCTGACGCTAAAGAATTAAGTAACCAGAAGATAGCAATAATGATTAATAGAACTAAATTGATCTTTTTTCTATTTATCTTTAATTTAAAAATTATGGGCAGAGAGTTTAACACCTTTACAGTATAACAATTTGCTTGCTTTGTTGATCAATGTCTTAAAGTAAGATAACCGTCAGTATATATCTTAGCTAGCTTTTTTTTGTTACTCACCACTGTCAGCTTAAAAATATTTAAAACCAGCTGAAAGCCCAGCTTAATGGCTGATAATTCTTGATTGACCAAAAACTTCGATCTGCTGATCCTCAACCAAAATTGCCTCACCATTTTTAAGTAAATACATTTTTTGACCAAAGTAGCTTTGTTTAATTTCTTTAAGCAAATGGTCTTCAAAATGAGGAAAGATATCAAAATCAATTAATCCCAAACCAGGAATGGCACTAGCACCATACTCCATATCAGTTAAGTAGTTCTCTGCTAAATCTAAAGTCGGTGAACAAACCATACTCCCAGCGCTCGAGCCGACATAAACGATACCTGAATCTAAAAGTGATCTAATATGTTTATCCAATTGACGCCTTCTCATCCAATACATTAAATAACCACAGACTCCTCCAGCTACCCAGATGATGTCTTTATCTTTTAAATGATCGATAATATTTTCAGTTCTGTAATCTTCCAGAACCACAGCTTCAACTTGAGCATTTAAGGTTTGTACTAATTGCCAACTGCCACTTTCTGTTCGCCAGTGATCATAGGGCATTTCCCCGTTCGTGGCCGTGGGAATATAGGCAATTTTCTTACCTTTAAGACCATTTACAAATTGGTCTAATTTATTAATACTGTCTGGATGTTTGGCTTCTGAGGCTAGAAATAATTTCATAAGTTAGCCTATTTTACAACAAAAAAATTCGGCTTTTCAGATAAAAAAATTAGGCGCCCCACATAGCAGGACGCCTATTTACTCAGTCTTCCGGAAAAAAAATATCCAACGGAATGGCATTAGCCGGTAATCGATCCAGAACCTGATCGAGTTCAAACTTGGTGGTCAATGGGACCACCACGCAGACGATGGGTTCATAAACAGAGCCTAGCTCATTTTGACTAACCAGTTGACTTCCCAGGCTCAGGGTTTGATACCCGGCAGCGACATCTCTTGAGATGGCATCAACTACCAGTGACCCAACTGGAAAAACCTCTTGAGCTACTGCCCCGCTCTCATACCAACGGATCCATTCGGCCCGGCTTCTCTTTTGACTCTGATTGACTACCATTTGGAAACCTCCTTAGTTTCAATGGCAATGCAAAAGTAACCTATTATATCAAAAAGGTTCATTAATAGCGATAAAATGAGTAAAATGCCCAAATAGAGCTTTGTCTTACATATTAATAGATCTACGGGTAAAATATTTTTATGAACATGCAAAACCGACAACGTGCTGATAGAATTCTTAATCAACTTAAAACAAAATATCCTGGAAAAAATTCTTTTGATTTAGATGGCAGAGGATTACATTTTGTTTGTGAAGTTGAACCGACTCAGGATCATCATGAATATGACAAAGCAGTAGAAGTGATCATTGATAGTAAACCGCATAAACATTTAAAAATGACACAGTACTACACAATTCTGTCAGGAGAGATGACTTTATATTTTGAAAACCAGAAAATAACACTAAAAACTGGCGACAAATACACCATTGAACCAGGAAATATTCACTATGCGAAAAGTGATGAGTGTTGGGTGGAAATATTATCTCGTCCGGGCTGGACTAAAGAAGACCACATCGTTATTGATTAAAGTTATTAATCAATAAAAGTTAGAGCCATGCCTTTTTTATCAGCTCTGCCGGTTCTACCAATACGATGAATATAGTCATCATATGATTCCGGGATATCAAAGTTAATGACATGGGTAACATTGGAAATATCCAAGCCCCTAGCCACAACATCGGTTGCCAGTAAAATTCTGACTCGATCTTGCTTAAAACTAACAATCGCTTTTTGACGTTGACTTTGGTTTTTGTTGCCGTGAATAGCCGCTACTTTAAAACCTCTTCTTTCCAAATTCTCACTTAGTTTCTGGATCCCTCTTTTGGTTCTACCAAAGACTAATACTTTTTGAAATTCTTCTTGAATTAATAGATCATGTAAGACATCAACCTTGTTTCTGTTACCAATCTTCACAACATCTTGATCGACATTAATTGAAGTTTTGTTTTCTTGAACTGAAATAGTCACTGGTTCACTTAAAAAACTTCTGACTAATTCTTTCATGTTGGTTGGTAAAGTGGCTGAGAAGAATAATGACTGTCTGGGTGATGGCAACTTAGCAATGATATATTTGATTTCATTTAAAAAACCCATGTCTAACATTCTGTCGACTTCATCTAAAACGATCGAGGCATAATCACGAAAATTAATGACTCTTTGTCTATCCAAATCTTTAAGTCTGCCCGGAGTGCCAATGACAAAATTAGGTCGATTTCGTAGTTGCATAATTTGGCGATGCATTGAAGTACCACCAATACAAACTACGGAATTAATCTCAAATCGAGAGGCAAAAAAACGAAATTCTTCGTCAATCTGCACGGCTAATTCTCTAGTAGGCACAATGATTAAAACATTTTGGGAAATATCGTTGCAAACCTTTTCAATTAAAGGTAATAAAAAGGCGGCTGTTTTACCAGTGCCGGTATTGGCAATACCCAAGACATCTTTGCCTTCCAGCAAAACGGGAATACTCTTATCCTGAATTGGAGTTGGAGTAAAGTAATTTTTCTCAGCAATAGTTTCTTTCAATTCCACAGAAATATCAAAATCTGAAAATTGATGCTGAGAAACATAGGCCGGAGTTGATTCCTGAACAGATTTTTGCACGAAAAATCTAGGATCAATGTAAGCGCTTCTTCTAGATGATCTTGGTGATCGATTACTACTTTGGTTTCTTGGTCTAAAATTACCACGAGAACCACTAAAATTATTTGAAAATTTTGTTTGCATATTTTTGTTTCTTGGAGGAAATAAGAAGCTTTAATAAAAGAATTCTATAAAGGGGAGGAAAAGATACATGTTTAAAAAAATAATATGTAAGGTATCTTTATCTAACCAACTCAAAATAGTTTTAAATGACTAGCGAAATATTGCCTCAGTTCTTAACTGAACTTGGATAGTGTAACACACATCCATATTAATAGCAAATTATAGGATAGATATTAAAGGCAGTAATGGTTTAGACTAAGCAAAAATTAAAGATAACAAACGCTTAAAAAACAAAAGAGCCCACCAACATGGTTGGGGGCTCTTTCAATTTGCAAATCTAAGAATTAGTCTTTCGATTTGCTGAGGATTTCCGCCCGTTTTGCCAAGCAAGCATCAATCGCCTGCTTTAAAACGGAGATATCCTCATCAGAAAAGATCGAGAAAGTCCCCTTCAAGTATCCTTTAGTGGGATTGAATCCCCGAAGAATAGCTCGATCCATTATTTGACCGAAAATCAGCAATGAGTAAGGCAGGTAGGACACATACTTTAATATTGTATCCCGAGCTGCATCGACTTTTTGCTCGGCAATCGCCGTCAAATCAGGTGTAAAATCTGTAGTCATCTGCTATTTTCTCCTTATTATGATGACTTCACCAGAAATACAAATCTTGTAAATTATACCTGATTTTTCATATATAGTCAAATATTATGGGATATAAAATAAATTTAAGTCTCTACTTTTGCTCAGACCTCTTTAAACATGTAGACATGATCAACAAAGTCACCTTGATATCTAATACCTTTAGGTAGTCGACCATACTGACTAAAACCAAATTTTTCGTACATCTTAATAGCAACTTCATTGTTTGCAAAAACACCAAGTGAAATAATCTTTAAATCTGACATTTCTTTAGTAGCCTCAGCCAAAATACTAGCCATTAACATTCTGCCAATGCCTTGACCTCTGAATCCAGAGGCGATGGAAATACCAAAGATACCTTCATGAGCCTCGATTTTGTCTTTTAAAGTAATGCCGGAATTGCCGATCAACTGGCCATTTAAAAAAGTTAAGAGTTGAACAGCCTGTTTATTATCAATTTTTTGCAGTAGTGACACTAAGAAACTTTTTTCTTCTTCCTGAGTCATAGTCTCACCTTGGAATCTAATATAGGTTTGTTCAGCCGATAATTGATTAATATACTCGCACATCGCTTGCGCATCACTAAGTTGTGGATAGCGAATAACTAACTCATTTTTACCAATTAATTTTTGTAAAACTATTTTCATAAGACATTTATCGTTAATACTCTCAGTTAGTAAACAATTATATTTTTAATATAACAAGAAGCCAGCTATTTAACTAGCTGGCTTGAAATGGTATTAGGTTTAATGATTATATCCATGCTTGGATGTAAAATTCATTAAACCCAGTAGATGAATTAAACTCGGCAATCAATTTTGCTCGGGTAATTCTTTGATCATTGAAAAACAATCTGGCAAAGAACAGCAACTGCTCAGGAGTATATTCATCCAAAGTTGCGTTCCCGATCTTCGTTCCGAATTTGATATTAGTCAACCCAATCGCTTTTTCCCTTTCTTTGGGGAAATTACGATCATAATCAGCATACTTGGGTTTTCCGGGAAATCCAGCCATCTTCATCTCCTTGATTAAGCTAGACAACCTAATTAAACTGGTAATTATTATAGCTTCATATAAGATGAAAATCAAATCTTATAGGATAAGGTCCTTAAAAAAATACTATTTACAGTTATTTTTGCCGTTATTATTCTTCTAATTACTGATATAATGAATGATCATAATAAATAAACGAACGGTAATGTATGAATGATTACAACAACAACTCTGATAGACCCAGAGGAAGAAGAAGTTTCGGTCGACCTAGATTTGATGATCGAAGATCTGATCGAGGTAGAATGTTTGAAGCAGTATGTGCTGATTGTGGCGAAACATGCCAAGTTCCTTTCATGCCCACATCAGGCAAACCAGTTTACTGTAGTAACTGTTTTGAAAAACGAGGCAATGGCCGAGATGACTCTAGAAGACCAAATTTTCCTGAAAGAAGAAATTTTTCAGCTCCTAGCAATCAAAGTCAAGCCAACTACGATCAACAGTTTGAAGCTATTAATGCCAAACTAGACAAAATCATGAGAGCCTTAACTTCAACACCAAAGGTTGAAGCTACACAGCCAACTACTGAGGTTGTTGAGAAAAAAGCTGCGGCTAAAAAACCAGCTAAGAAAAAAACTGCTAAGAAAAAAGAATAATTAGATAAATTGATAGATCAAGTGAACTAACTATGAATAATGGATTAAATTTTAGCATTCGCCGTGTCCGTAATACCCTTACGGAGATTTTGTGATGCTATTAATTTAATAAAAATAAGTAGGCAAATACACCTCCGTAAGGAGGTTTTTTGTGTTTGTCTACTGAAACTAAAAAAGAAATATATGAAAGAACATGAACATCATTTATCAGCAGAACTAACTGATTCTGAAAAAATAGTAAGCCAAGCTGGGGGTTGGGAACAATATTTTCAGTTACTTCTTCAACAAGAGAAGGAACGGTTATTGAATAAAAAAAAGGAGCTTGCTTTAGATTCAAAAGAAGGCTGGGCGGTTGATATTACTCTGCAAATAAATATGGATTTAGATCAAGAAGTACAACAACTTGGTGGTTGGGAACAATACTACTTACACGAATGCCAACAACTACTAGATTCTTTGCTAAGAATAGTCCCCGTGGAATATCCACCGTACTCCATTGAAGCCGCAGAACAATTTTCAACCCAAAAAAAGATACAAGAACTCCAATCTTTGTTAAAAGTTTTTCAACTGCTAAAACAAGCAGATGTGGAAATCTCTTTTATTGGTCTATTTCACAGTATGCCCCCCTTTGCAGAAAATATAATTGAACCGATGCAGGCACTGTTGGAAGCAGGGAAAATTGAAGAAGCTATGATGCTTTATAATCAACCTGGACGTCATTATCGATAACCAAATAAACCTCAGCGTGCCCAGTATTTGGATACGCTGAGGTGATTATCAAGATTATTTATCAGCTAGATTATTGTTTTTCTTCTAGGAAGTATTTCTAATTGGTCAACGATATCATATTCTTCCTCCACAATTGCCATGAAAATGGTATCCTCCAGGGTAGCTAAAAATCCAGGTGTTACTCGTTCAGTTGACAGGGGGTAATAAAAAGCTACTAACAAAATATTCACAGCTAATGAACGAGGAATTCCCCTCATTAGATCTAAGTAGGCATTAGTGAGATCGTCAATTTCTTGATCAGTTTTATTATTATTAAATCGATAATCATCCCTAACTTTTTTCATTTCAGCTGACTCAATAAAACCCATTTCTTGAACAAGATTAAGAATTGGGACAATCTCTTTTTTATCCAAATCAAGATTCCCCAAAGCTTTTCTTTGTTCAAAAGCTAAGATTGCTAATTTACTTGTCGCTTCATTATTGGCCATATTCACCTAGTGTAGCACTTCTTAGATTTTCTCACCTAGTTTTTACATAAATCTTAACAAACTTTTTCCTCAACTTGACTGGTTGCTATTGAAGATTTAACTATAATTAAAGATTTCCCTGTCTATTACCACAAACTGAACTGTTATTTATGCCGGTATGGTAACCATCAGCTCCTCCGGACATACTCTCATCTTTTCCCAGATATCCAAAAGCACCAGATCCCGCACCTGATCCACATTGAGCACCAACTTCTGTAGCTTGTTGACGACCAGGGTTATCTAGGTATCGATCTAGACCTGGAGTTGAATTCCCGGCGGCAAATACTGGCACGGCTAAAAAACCAGAAGCCATCGCTGCTGCTGAAATGCTGAGAACAAAATTTTTAATTGTCATGGTTGCTTTCCTCCTTAAAGGATCCTCTTATTAATATCTACTTAGAGTATAGCACTGACCTAATTGACTATAGTTTAATTAGGGTTTTTTAGCGGCGATATTTACCATCGCCAATCCCAAACTTGTCAGTCAACATTCCAAGGTATCACCCCATGGGGCTTGAGTAAGTGGTTGACTAACAGAACCACCGGCGGATAACTTATTAAAATAATTAGTTAATTCTTCCTTGTTATTACCACTTAGAAAAATACTAACGTTGGTCCCAGGCTTATATTTCATACTGTTGGGTGTATCTGCAGCCATGAAAGTAATGCCATTATCTGCTTCAATCATCGAATGCATGATTTTGTCATCTTCACTTTCTGGTGGGGAAAACAAATTTTTGATTAATTTTTACTAAATTAATTAGCTAATTTTTTCTGTTTGATTGTGCCGACAACTAATGGCATTCCAAAAGTTAAAAGATAATAAATATAAACATCAAGTTTATAGTAGCCATCAGCTGGTTTGAACACCTTAACAAGGAAAAAATAATCAAAGACAATAGCTATTAATGTCCAAACAACTGCCAAAATTAAATAATATTTTAGGGTCTGGTTTTTAATTTTTTTAAACAACACCCAAAAGGTAATCAGGATACCCATAGGCATAATTATCCAGCCAAGCAGCGTGGCAGGAACCACCATAAATAGCACAATACCTAAAATATATCCCACTAACCAAAGTAAAAATCCCCAACCGAATGTATCTTTGAGTAATTGTTTATTCATACTAAAAATATACTAAGAAAGCAGGTGGTTTTCAATAAAGATACATTTTAATCTGTAGTAAATAAAAATATAGTAAAATATATATTGAATCACTCTGCACTGAAGTGCAGAGAATCTAGGCAGTACTTGGTACTGCCTTTTTATTTTTGACTGTAAGTCAACCGAGGAGTACGAACGTTTTGTCTTCTTCTTTCTCTCTTTGGCCTTGTTCCTCTATGTATTCCTTGATTGTTTTTTCTGTTACTACCCCTGTGGTGGCACAAAAGTATCCGATTGCCCACATATGTTGACCCCAAAACTGCTTGCCTAAATGGGGATATTCTATTTGAAGTTTACGTGAGCTTTCCCCTTTCAAATGTTGAACTACTCTCGAGACTTCTATGTATGGTGGGATTTGAAGGAGGATGTGGACATGGTCTGGTCCAATTGCCCCTTTGATTATTTCTATCTTTTCCGTATTACATATCTGTCTGATGATCTCCCTTAGTCTGAACCCTATATCTTCCCTGAGGACTTGTTTATGGTATTTTGTCCCCCACACTATGTGATACATATTTGAGTATGTTGTATGTGATGTGTGTCTATATGATCCACTCATGCCCACATCCTACCACATCCGTGGTTTGCTGAAAGCCTCGCACTTTAAGTGCGGAGTTTTCCTCTCTGAAGTAAAAAAAAACGCCTATCCAAATCTGGATAAGCGTTTCAACATCGTGAGTCCGAAATTTATAGATATTTCTCGAACTCAGCAATTACCTCTTCTTGTGCTGAACAAAAGAAGAGCTGATAGAGTGCTTTCAGCTCGCTGTCACTAAGGCGATCAAGCATCTCTATAGAGAAAATGACAACCGATGTTCCAAGCATCCCCCCCGATAACAGGTAGCGGATGCCCTCCACAATCCAGTGAGTATCATAACGAAGCGCCACCGGAGCATTCTTATTGATCCAGGCAACTAGCTTTTGAACAACTGGGTCCACTTTTAGCTTCTCCTTTATTGAGAATAAGCCAACTTAGATGCCAATATTATATCTCATAAGATAATAATGTCTATACTATAGGGTATGTGAACTTTTATATTCCAGTCAGATACTTATTTTTTTTACTAAACCCTTATCAGCCTGTAACTATCTTGCGACAAACAAAAATCATAATTTGGTAAATATCAATTCATCAAGGATTAAGGCATGCGACCATCAGCTTCCAATTAGCCAAAACTTCATCACAACTGACTGCTGATAGCCCCTCTTTCCTTTCAAAAGTAAAGTATAATTCTCCTCATGTTACTGGAAGCTAAAAATATATCAAAATCAATTGGAGCTAAATATCTCTTTAAAGACGTGAGTTTTACGATCATGCCCGGAGAAAAAATTGCTTTAATTGGTAGGAATGGTTTTGGTAAAACTACTATCTTAAAAATCATGAGCGGAGAGGATGTGGATTTTGAGGGCAATGTCACTACTCAAAAGGGCATTCATATTACCTTAACTAAACAAGAACATTTCCAAAATACTGATCAATTGGTCTTAGATTACATCTTGAAAAATGTTCATCATTATTATGAATATAAAAAAATTCTAGATGATTACGAACAAGGCTTAAATACTAATACTAATCACTATTTACAAATTTTAGAATACTTTTTAGATCATAAATTTTTTCATCTTGAAGATGCGGTTTTAAGTACTCTTAAAGATTTTAATATTCCCAATAATCAAGCACTCCAGCCATTAGCCAATCTCTCAGGTGGGGAAAAACGCTATGTGGAAATGACGCGAATGATGTTTTCTGGATCAGATTTACTACTGGTAGATGAGCCGACTAATCATATGGATTATCAAGGTAAAGACCGGTTTATTGCTTGGATGAAAAGTATCCCCCAAACAGTCTTAGTCGTTACTCATGATCGGGATGTACTTAAACACGTCAATAAAATTATTGAATTAAAGGATCAAAGAATTGAGATATATAAAGGTAATTACCATCACTATATCACTCAAAATTCCACTAAAACCTTGACATCTGTAAAACTTTACTCTGATCAATTAAATCGACTTAAAGAAGCTAAGAAAAAAGTTGAGTGGGGGCTACAAATGCGAGCCAAAAGCAAACAGTGGAAAATTAGATATGATCATTGGCTTAAAGACTATGAAAAAATTAAAGCAGAAACAGTCAAACCCTCTTTTTGGATTGACCAAAATTCAGTTGAATCACTAGATAAAAAAGTGACCGATTCATATCAAAAATTCAAAGAAAAAAATATCAAAATTAATATCAAATCAAGTGGTGAAGGTGGAGCTGAATTAATCAAAGTTACTAATTTGTCTTTGGGTTATGACCAACCAGTTTTTGAAAATCTAAGTTTTTTCATTAAAGATGGTAGCCGGGTTTTTATTAAAGGCAAAAATGGTGCTGGCAAAAGCACCTTAGTCAAAACCATCATGGCTTTATCAGAAAATAAAACTCCTCAAGCCCTCCAACTTGATGGTCGAATAATTTTAGATCCAGACCTTCGTATCGGTGAGTATCAACAAGAAATTAATGAAAAATATTTATCACTGACTCTAGATGAGGCCGTTCGACTGAGTTTTAGAGAAAAAAAACTTGATATTGATAGCCGACAAATTAATAGTCTTTTAGCCCAATATTTATTTGAGCCTATCAGTGATGGCCAACAAAAAATTATCAATCTTTCTGGGGGACAAAAAGCTCGTTTCCAACTGATCAAAATGTTCATCGGCAAACCCAATATTTTAATTCTTGATGAGCCAACCAACCATTTGGATTTACCGTCAATTGAAGAACTGGAAAATGCTCTAGCCCTATTTAATGGCGGAATTCTCTACATTTCTCATGATACTCATTTTATTAAACGAATGGGCGGAAATATAGTTGAGCTATAGAGTGATAATTTTTTTAGCTGTCTCTTTGCCCTTGGAAAACTTTAAAACCATATTCTCTGGGGAAAAAGACTTCATTGGGTGTCACAAAAAAAAGTAATCTTTCATCGGTAACAATGTGACTTTTCCCTGTTCTCTGGTCCCTCACTTCATTGGTATCCCACCAACGACGCAAAAACATCTCAGTATCAAAAATCCGATCCTGACGAGCAAAATAACGATAGGGGTCAACCATAATTAATTGATCTTCTTGTTCATCAAAAAAAGAGATAATACTATAATGACCTGAATCTGGCTCTTCATAGTCATAATCTTCACTTTCTTCTTCCTCACTATCATAAAATAGACTTTGCCATTCCACACCAACAGCAAAACCAGTATCCAGCACAGTTTTAACGTCATCCAGGGTCGCTTGATATTTGTACCAAAATTTGTGATCCGGAGCCAATAAAACACAAGCTAGGCCTAATTGATCTGGTCTAACGCCATGTTCTTCAATTCTATCCGCTAGACCCAACACATCCACTATTTTTTCTTGAGTCACCTCCTCGCCTACTGCACTAAGTAACATCTGTAGCACAGCAGGTCCGCAATAGCTTTCAGAGAGTTGCTGGACTTTTTGTATTTGTGGCAACATTATTTTTTCAATGATTTGGCATGTTTACTAAGTAAACTTTTAATTAATAAAGTAAAGCTAACTCCATGAAGATCTAAGACCTCGGTCATGGGTAGCCCCATGTCTGGCCCTAAAGCGGTATTAGGATTGCAATCAATAAAGTATGGCGTTGAGGTAGCCTCTTCAAAACGGATATCAAATTTGGCATAATCTCGATATCCCAGCATTTCAAATGCTCGAGCAGCTAAAGGATTGATTTTATCTTGAATTGCTTGGTCAGCGATACTATAGGTATACGCTTTTAAGTCGTCATAGCTTTCCAAACTTGTAAATTCATATTTACCATCCGGCTTAATCTTGAAGTTTTTCTGACCTAAAAAGACGTGTTTTTTGTGGCCATCATCATATACTACCGCCGTAATCTCAGGACCAGAGACAAACTTTTCCACAATCACCGGAATTTTATAGGTATCCAACATGGTGGCCACTTTTTTCTGCACTGAAACCATGGTTTCTTTAACTGCTTTGTTATCAATCCCCACACTGCCACCACTTTCATTGAGTTTGACAATCAAGGGTAAACCCAAACTTTCTGGAATTTTTGATCTCATGTCACGAATAAACTTGTAATCTGGAGTAGGAATATCATGAGCTAATAGCATCTGTTTAAACATATGCCGATCATTACCGATGACTAATCCTCTCATGCCTGCCCCGGTATAGGGAATTTTTGAGAGTTCTAAAGCTCCAGGAATCGCTGGCTGGAGTGCTTCCTTACCTTGAAGAGTATCAACCAAATTTAGAACTAGGTCTGGCTTATCAACCAAAATATTAGTTAAAAAGTACTGATTGCCAGCATAACCTTTTACAGCAATCCCTAATTTAGCGACTTCAGCCATGACCTCTTCAGATCGATCCTCAACTTCAAGTTCAGCTTCGTAGGCTCCCTTAGTCGCATAGTCTTCTCGATCAACATGAGAATAAGCAACCGCCACTAATTTAAGGTTCTTTAGGGCTTCTTCATCTATAAATAGGTCATGAGTATTTAATTTATTCATGTCTCTATTATTGGCATTTTCTGGTCATCTTGTCTATCAAGAAAAAAATATCGGCTTTATTTTATAGGTTGATCCTTGTTTTTAAATTTAATTAAATACTATACTTAATGATCAATGACAATAAATATCACCAAAAACCAATTTCCTTTAGCAGAACTTATAACTATTAATGAAAATGATTTAAAAACAGCTCACTATCAACTTGGTTTACAAGTTTCTAGTCAAGCAAAAGATAAATTAAATCAAGTTTTAGGTCAAAATGACAAATTAGCTCAAACTTCATCACTTTTAAACCATGCTGGAGAAATGTTGGCACAACTAGAAAAACTAGCCAATGATCAAGTCTTTACTATTCAAGGGACTAACTGGTTAGCCAGATATCTTGAAGCGTTTACTGGTTACTGTCAAGGCACTGGTTTAGAACCAGCACAATGTGCTTTGTTACAAGCGGAAATTTTAACTGAGTGCCAAACAATTTTAATTCAAGACCAGGATACTCAGGAAATTCGTTTTGTCCATACTGAAGAAGATGGTGACTACTCGACTGATGACTTACAACAAAATCCTTTTCGGCTAGTGGAAATGACTATTCAAGATCAAAACTACACTTTTTTTGCTTATCCTGGTCTATGTAGCTGGGGTCCTGCTTTTGGGGTTAACCACCGACATGGTTTAGTCCAGATGGTTGATGATCTCTATGTTAATGAAGGTGCTAACCAAGGTCCTTTATGGGCTAATGCAATTGCCTTTATGGCTATGGATTGTGCTGATCAAAATATCATCAAAACCTTGTTAGAAAGAGCTTCTCAAGCCCTCGGTGGTTTTTGGGGCGGGTATGCTCTCCATTTTATTTGGACCAACAGCCAGCCGACCATGTCAGCTGTTGAGTTTGCCCACAATCAAGTCAGCTGGGAAGAACCTGTTAAATTAGCTGATCGATCTTTCTTTGTGCATGCCAACTGCCCGATTCAAGCCGAGATTCAACCTTGGTGTGAAACCGGAGTACCAATACCAAACCAATCATGGCCAGTATTACAATCGGAAATGTTCACCGAGATGAGACTTCGTCACCAACATCTTCAGGCTAAAGCCGCTGGCATTAACTGGCTAAAACAAACTCTTGATCAATCAATTGAAACTGGACTTAAATTACTTGCTTCTCCTGAAGGAGATATCGGGGGGTATTCAGATAAAAATGACAATGAAAATTGGGAATATATTACGGCACTGCCGAGTAAATGGACTCTTGCTCATTTAGTTGGGTTTGTCTCAGCTACCCAAACTCAACTTACTATCGGTAGATTTGTACCAGCTCCCATCCCTGGATATGAATACTCACTAACGCCTAAAAAAGGGTTTCCTTTTGCTCAACAAAAGATATGGCAAGTTACCAAGCGATTTCAACAAGCTGTCACCAGTGGCATTCAGCTTCAACCTGCTAACTGGCAACCTCAACTTATCTTGCCGCCGAAACTCCATGTTGGAGATGAAATTAGAGTTATTGCTCCTGCTTTGTCACTATCCACCGTTGATCAAGACATTTGTCAAAAGGCAGAAAAACGACTAAATGACTTGGGGTTAAACGTTACTTATGGTAGACACACGTTACAAAAGGATGTTTTTGGATCTTCTGCCATAGAGTCAAGATTAAAAGATTTACATGAAGCTTTTGCTGACCCGAGAGTTAAAGCTATCATCTCAGCTGATGGTGGGTACAACTCCAACCAATTACTGCAATATATTGATTGGGAGCTGATTAAATCATCACCCAAAATCTTAACAGGTTACTCTGATATCACCGCTCTACAAAATGCAATTTTAGCCAAAACAGGTTTAGTCACTTATTCTGGTGCTTTATTTTGGTCAATTGGTATTGAAGATTCTTTTGAATATTCAAAAAAATATATTCAAAAATGTTTATTTGAAAACAAAACCTATGAGATAAAATCTAATCCAGTTTGGGAAGATGATAATGGTGAGGTTGGAGAGTTTAGCAAGCCGTGGCAAGATGTAGGCTTTTTGTCAGTTGGGTCTGGCGAAGCCTTTGGCCGTATCGTCGGCGGAAATCTATCTACTTTTGGCTTACTAAGAGGCACCCCGTATTTCCCTGATCTAGAAAATACTGTTTTATTTCTTGAAGACGATTATGAATATCAATTACCACATTTTGATAGAGACCTTGAAGCCTTAATTCAGCAGCCAGGATTTGTGGGAGTGAGAGGTCTTGTCTGGGGCAGATTTGAAGCTCAATCTGAATTGACCCCTGAACTATTCCAGGCAATGATTAAAAGTAAAAAAGCATTAAATGGTATCCCGATAATTGCTAATGTTGACTTTGGCCATACTTATCCTAAAGCGATAATTCCAATTGGGGGGTTAACCCATATCAAATCATCCCCTGAAAATTCAACTATTCAGATACTCCAACATTAATAAAAATTTCTTTAACTATTTTTATCAGCTAATCCTTCTGACCTCTTATTGGTGGCTGCTATTCGTGATAAAATTTATCTATGGATGCCTCCAATCAACCAAACCTGCCATCTCCTGAACAGACAGTACCAACTACTATCCCTACTGATCAATCTGACACCAATACCAAAAAATCCTCTTGGATCATGACTGGTGGAATTATTATTTTCTGTTTATTATTACTCCCTTTTATTAGCTCATTGCTACTAACCCCACTTTTAAGAGGAATAAATTTCTTGACTAAAAATCAAGAAATGAATGTTCTTTTTGATTTCTTTATAGCTTTCAGTTTAACATTGCTGTTTTCAGCTATCGTTATCTCAGCCGCAGTATATAAATATTCAAGAAAGTTATCTCATGTAGCTGTTGCTCTAATAATTCTGATCATAATCACTTTTGTACCGATGCTGATCAAAAAATCCATTTTTACTAATTCTATTTTTCAATTTTCAAATCAGTTGTCTTCACTTAAAAACAACCCAGATAATGTCATTCATCTTACTTACATTAGTTCAGAATTTAATATCAACCCAGATAGCAATTCTGACAGTGCTAAATATTCCTTTAGTGCTATTTTTGAAGCTCAGACCAATGCCGATGGGGAATTTTTACTAAAAACCTCAGTACTTGGTCAAAATGATCAGGATTTAGGGGGGATCATTACCCCGATGCAAAATCCTGAAGAAAAAATCTCTCTTAACTTAAAACCCAATCAGCCTCAAAGATTTACTCTAACCAGTCATGGTCAGTTTACTGACTACAACGCTAATGATCCCAATCAAGGTAATATCAAAGTCTTATTCTATGGATATAAACAAGATACCCTCAAAGACCCAATTACTAAAAAAAGTGTTGAACTAAAAATTCCAATCAAAGACCTGGCGAGTCCAGATGGAACTGTCATAATAGCTGATGTTCAAGATCAAGATACTCTAGAGTACGTTTTAGGTCCCTATCAGTTTGATATACCACCAAACTCTGATATTCCCACACCCGATAGCACTCAAGACTGGAAGACATATCAAGATGAACAATCAAAATTCTTAGTAAAATATCCAGTCGAGTGGACAATTACAAAAACTGATGTCTCAGAAGAGGTAAAACTAGTCAGAATTCTACCTTTAGATAGCATCAATAGCCAATACTGTACTAAACAAATAGATTGTTATCCAGAAGTTTGGATTGAGTTATCAACCAAAGACAAGCCAAATTACTATTTAGACGTCTATCAAAGTTCACCCTGCCAAATTTTTGGTGAATGTTTGTTAATGGCTAAAAACCAGCCAATGACCTTGGGTCAAATTCAATTATCATTAGGGTACTTAAATACTAACTCAGATTACCCTTCCCTTACCTATGCTGATTTACCAGATAAGGTGCTCCTAATCAAAGGTTATGCTCCTTCAAGTAAAAACTGCCAAGGAAATTGCCCAGTCTATCAGGATTCTCAGCTAGTGACAAAGACAGCCAAACAAATTGAACAGATCATTTCAACTCTTGAGCTAATTAAATAAGCTCTTACTTTGTCATAACAGCTTTATCCCAAAAAAAGCTTTAATTGGCTGTAGTAACTTCATACTGAATATTTTTTAGATCTAGACAGCAAATGATATGATCAAGATATGAATCATAAAGTTATCAATCAACCAAGGTTTCTCATCGTTCAAGTCACATCAAACCAAACCCCTGAAAATATTGTTGAGGCCGGGATTGCTGAAACAGGACAACTTATCACTACCTTTGGTGGGATTGTGGTTAATCACCTAATTCAACATAGAAACCATCCAGACCCCAATTTTTATCTAGGAGCAGGAAAGGTTGAAGATCTGACTCTTTGGTGTGAAGAAGAAAAAATCGATGTGGTTGTCATCAATGATTTAATCAAAAGTAGTCAAATTTTCCGTTTAGAAAAAGCTCTCTGGGAGGTGTCGTCTCGAATTCTGGTTTGGGATCGAGTTGATTTGATTTTAAATATCTTTGATCAACATGCCAATACCACTGAAGCTAAACTTCAGATTAAATTAGCTCGAGCTACCCACATGGGGCCTCGCATCTATGGTCTGGGTAAAACAGAATTATCAAGACAAGGAGGTGGGATTGGTACTAGAGGGCAGGGTGAAACCAATATTGAATTTGAAAAAAGAAAAATAAAAATTGATCAGCAAAAAATAAAAAAAGAACTCAAGAAAATCATTGACCAAAAACACTCACGACTTAAAAAAAGAAATGAGTTAGGCATTGGTCCAGTAGCTTTAGTGGGATACACCAGTGCTGGTAAAACCACCCTCTTTAATGCTTTAACTGGCAAAGAAAAAGAGATGAACAAAGGCTTGTTCACTACGCTAGACACCGTAGTTGGCAAATTAAAATCGCCACTACTTGATCAACCAATTTTAATTTCCGATACCATTGGTTTTATCACTAACTTACCTCCTGTCTTGATCGATTCTTTCAAATCTACACTACTTGAATCCCTAGAAGCCAAATTGCTACTTCATGTGGTTGATGCTGCAGATCCGCTAGTTCTGGAAAAAATCCAAGTGGTTGAAGAAATCCTCGATCAGCTAAATGCTAATCAACCTCGCATTTTGGTGTTAAATAAAATTGATTTAGTTAATAAAAAAAATATTAGCTTTTTGGAAAAAGAAATTAAAAAGTACTTCCGAAATAAACCTAAGAATAGCAAACTAACTAGTATTATTAATATCTCCGCTCAGTCAGAAATAAATTTAGATTTACTCAAAGATAAAATCAGCCGATTCTTTAAAAGATAAATCCAATTGAGTAATAATAATATTATAGGGTTAATTAGTCAGGAAAACTAAGGCCGCTTCACTACTGCCATGCTTATCTAGGCAATTGTAGAGGTTTACCTAGCTTGATATAACTATTGACATGGGATACACCAAAGATGCAGTAAAAGGAGTGATGTGGTTAAGTGGTTTTAGGGTAGCAACTCGGGCATTGTCATTTATTAAAACTTTTATCATTGCACGAATACTGACTCCCAATCAATTCGGTGTGTTTGGAATTGCCACCATCTCTCTTTCACTTTTAGAAGTCTTAACTGAGACCGGTATCAATATTTTATTAACCCAACAAAAAAAAGCGATTGATATATATATAGATACTGCATGGATAGTATCTATAGTTCGTGGTTTTTTAATTGCGGCAATTATTGGTATCAGTTCACCATGGATCGCCACTTTTTTTAATTCAACAGAAGCCAGCAAGCTACTGCCGCTAATAAGTTTAGTTGCCTTCATTAGAGGTTTTATCAATCCATCAGTTGCTCAATTCATCAAACAACTCAATTTCGAAAAAGAGTTTTACTATCGTACTTCAATCTTTCTAGTAGAAACTATTCTTAGTTTAATGCTAACTTTGCTGATGCGTTCGCCAGCTGCTTTAGTGTGGGGTTTAGTTGGAGGAGCCCTTTTTGAAATGCTAATATCTCTTATCATCGTTAAACCACGGCCTCATTTCCGATTTAAAATAGTCATATTTAAAGAAATCTTTCACTTGGGAAAATGGATTACTCTATCAGGAATTTTTAGCTATCTATACCTCAACATAGATAATATCGTCGTGGGCAAAATCCTGGGGGCTACCACTCTTGGAATTTATGACATGGCTTATAAAACATCGATGCTGCCTATTTCAGAAATAACTGATGTGGTGGGCAAAGCCACTTTCCCAGTTTATGTTAAAATCGTTGATCAACCAGCTCGGCTTAGAAAAGCATTTATTAAAACTGCCGCTTTAATGACAGTATTCACCATACCAGCAGGTTTAGTATTATTTTTTTTCCCAGAGATAGTCATTTCAATTTTATTAGGCAATCAATGGTTAGCCGCAGCTCCTATTTTAAAATTGTTGGCAATTTATGCCATCGCCCGTTCAATTTTAACTGCTCCGACATCCTTATTTTATGGTTTGGGGAAACAAAAGATTATTACTAGTATTACCTTGGTCAACTTCATTGGCTTGGCTTTAACTATTTATCCTTTTACGCAAAAATGGGGGATGATTGGCGCGACTGGTTCTGTCCTCTTTGGAACCCTTCTAAGTATTCCCTTCGTCGTTTACTATCTCAAACAAACGATTAGTCAACATTAACTTATTAAGCCAGACAACCTTTTGTTACCATGCTTACCACAAACTAAATTTGTCATTTCTAGACTGTCTTGTTTATATCTTTTCAATATAGAAGCTGCAGAAATTTGACTGACATTTTTCTCTGTTTCATTTATTTCGTAGAATTCAAAACCGTATCCCGACAGAAGTTTAATTAGTTCTGAAGAAGAGGAACCTGTCATGCTTAAACCATGGGGCCAAAATTCAATAAAAATTATGATGTCTTTATTCTTTTTAAGCAATTGGGCTGCGCCTTTAAGAGCTAGTGGTTCTGCACCTTGAATATCCATTTTAATCAGATTAATTTGGTTAGATTTCTTTTTAAAAAATGAATCTAAATTGACAGTTTTCACTTTGATAGTCTTTTGTGAATGTGAATCACCATAAATCCGGTTGTCTCCGGTATTTTCTGCCTCTAAATAGAAATTGAGACTGCCCACCTGATCGGTGACTGCTTGATTAATAGCCGAAACATTCTTGAGATGATTGAAAGAAACATTTTTAGACAGCAGAGCGTAATTCCGAGGTGAAGGCTCAAAGGCAAAGACATGGCCATTTTTTCCTACTAACGATGAGGCAGTCAAAGTGTATGTCCCAATATGAGCACCTAAATCCACAATCGTGTCACCTAGATGTAGGCATTGCTTAAAAATTGACATCTCAAATGGTTCCCACTGCTTGGTTCTGAGTAAACATTCAGATACAACAGTGTCTTCTTTATCAATAAATAAAGTTAATCCATTAAAGTTAATTTTGTCCGACTTGAAGAAATTATAAAAACGATTAAAAGTTTTGTTTCTTCTTAATCGATCGGTAATTGAACGCAACAAACCTTTTTCTTTAAGATCCTGTCGGTAAATTGATAAATTGGAAAAAAATTTTTTAAACATAGTTTATATGATACTATAAAAACCTATTGTGAGGGTTGAATATTAAAGGGGAGATTTCTGGATTAAGCGTATTCTATCTCTTAATCACAACTTCAATCATTAAATTATTATTTTAAAAATAAATGCTGAAACTCTCATTAATCCTTTTTATCTCACTACAGTAAACTTAACGTCGCGTATTCTTCTTTAGTTAAGCCTGAAGGTATTTTACTGGGTACCCGGTAGACTTGGGCAAAATGTGTCGGCAACTGACCTTGCTGGTAGCTATCAATTACTTTGGGATGAATGTAGTACTGACGGCACACGGCTGGAGTGTTACCCAAATGTTCTGATACTTCTTGAACCACCTGGCTAACCGCTTTTTCTAAGGTTAAATCATCCTCTAGTTTACCTAGCTGAAAAAGTTTATCACCAGCCAGTGTTGTCCCACCCCAGGTGCGAAAATCTTTGGCTGAAAACGATTCACCGGTAATAATTTTCAAATACTCATTCACGTCAGCTGAATCAATAGGCCACCAATAATCATCTTCATCCAAATATTTAAATAACTCATAACCAGGCAGTTCGATGCATTCTTTGATGGTCGCTGCTACTCGAGGGTGACTGATAGCTAATTCATGATAAACACTACTTTTACCTTTAAAACTAAACCTGACACTTTGACCTTTGACATCAACATGTTTAGTGCGCATAGTGGTCAGGCCATAAGATTGATTTTCTTTAGCATAGGTTTTGTTACCAACTCGGATAAAGGTGTGTTCTAGCAACCAGACAACAGTGGCTAAGATACGATCACGAGATAAGTCGTGCTGACGCATGTGACCAGCTACAGTTTCTCTTAGTGTTGGTAAGATTTCTCCAAATTTTTTCAATGATTCAAATTTATGTTGCTGGTTGTATGCCACCCATTGAGGATGATAAATATATTGTTTGCGCCCTTTGACATCAAAACCAACCGCTAAGATGTGACCATTGTGACTAGGACTAAGTCGGACATTTCTCCAAGCTGGAGGAATAACTAGTGATTCAACTCGCTCTCTATCTTCAGGTGACAAAGGATTCCCTAGTTTATTAACGTAACGGAAATACTTACCTTTCTTAAGTCGTTTCCAGACTAACAGTTGATCGGAGATATATCTTAGGCCACGAGGCTTATTCATATTAATCAGTATAGCAGTCAGGCCAAAAAAATGAATTGTTTAATGATAGGCTCGCCAAATGGAAGATTACTTCTGGGAACCTTCTTAAGTAATTAATCAATAGCTTCAATAATATTGATATTAACTATAAAAATTCTTATGGAGTACTGAATATTATTGGGTCTAATCTATCTTGGAAAAACAGTAACATAATGTGAAATAGCTGTTGGCAAATCTTTCAAAGTTTCTGTTGTAACATAGGGATCAACTCGGATATCACCTTGTGATTGAACAGCATATCCAGGTAAAAGTTGTCCGAATTGCCGTGAGCATATTTGATCCACAATTCTCTCTTTTTCCCAGTGAGTCAATCCAAAATGTTTTACAATATTATCTTGTATCCCCAAATGAACCATCTCATGGACTGGTGTGTGTGAGGGGTGTACTCTTTTGAAGGTACCATCAGCCGAGGTCATCATGAGAATCCTTCCTTTGTCTGGCTCATACCTGCCTCCTACTCCATATCTTGTCAAAGCAATATCGTATTTTGGATAAAGCCTAAACCCCCATTGATCATGAAATTCTGCGAGGGTGGGTAAGACTTGAGTTATTCTTTCCCTTTCACTCTCCAATGCTTTCAGTCCATTATCAAAGAAAGAAGCATCATAAACTTCTGATTCAAAAATCTTTCGTATTTGATCTCTATCAACTCCACTGAAATCAGGTGACATTTTTGCGAGTGCTTGAAATACAGGATGTGATGGTAACTCTATCTTGTAATTATTCTTCCTAAAAAATGGGAGATCTTGGAGTACCGACCAGAGATAATCGAACTCCTCAACTGGTGTTTGTGGTCGAATAACTATTTCAGGAGGCCGATTCAGTTTTTCTGACTTTTCAACAGTGACTTTTTCCATATTTTTCATTATTTAAATATGACCAAATTATACTATTCAACTTTTTAAATAGATATTGATGCGTTTAACTTTTAGCTGCTTTTTTCACTAAGGCAGTGATCTTTATTTCTTCTGCTGAGGTCAATTTCTTTAGTGCAAAAGAAGTAGGCCACATATTACCCTCATCTAAGTTTGCGGTATCACTAAAACCTAAGGTCGCATATCTTGCCTTAAACTTATTGGCATCTTGAAAGAAACAGACTACCTTGCCCTCTTTATTGGCATAAGCAGGCATCCCATACCAAGTTTTTGGTAGCAGGGTGGGAGCATTGGCTTTGACAATTGTGTGAATCTGTTTAGCCATAGTTTGATCTGGCTCAGGCATTTGAGCAATTTTCTCTAACAAAGCCTTTTCTCCAGCCTCTCTATCCTTATCAACCCGTGATTCTGCTTTCAATTCTTGAGCACGCTCTCTCATTGCTTTTTGTTCTTGCTTGGTAAATCCCGTAAATTTCTTTTTGTCTGGACTGTTACTCTTGGCGGGATTCTTAGCCCTCTGATTTGCTGTTGGCATATAGAAAATCCTTTCTGGGGTAATGTTTACTCTTTGAGTTGAGTTTAAGTATAACAGAGGTTAAAACTCTAATTCGAGATATGAAGCTATTAGAATAATGATTTAATGATCTTGAATGAAGTACGACCAGTAACACTAGAATATATTAATTGATCTATAAGGGTGTATAAATAAAGCATGGGAATAAATTCCAAAATAGCAGAAATCCCATTTTGGGTACTTTATTGTATCTTGGCAGTATTCACTTCTTTTAACTGGATTATGGTTATATTATTCCAAACAAATTTTGATGCTTTTAAATATACCCAACCCTGGGATTATTATTTATCTAAATTTTTTGCTAATACTTTCGGAACAACTCAAAAGCAATATTTTATTTTTCTTCTTCCAATTTTATTAATTCTTTTATTTTTGATTCCTAAATTGTTTGGTAAGCTGATGAGTTTGGATAAAAACTCCAATGTTAAAGGAGACAACCACATAACAACCCTATTAATCCTCCTTACTATCCCATCACTCGTAAATATGCCAGCAATATCAGGTGTTACTTTAGTGGTCGTATTCTCACTGATATCTTGGTTTGATGAGCAAAAAGCAAAGCAAAAAATTTAATTATTCGACTTCAAACTGAATATTCTTTAATATTTGATGGTTTAGAAAAAATCTATAATAATACTTTCCTGGTTTTAGGTTAAGCATTCCTAGCCCAGAACCAAAATCCATACAATTAATGTTCGGCTTTGCATTAGTGTTAAATACAATATTTTTTCCCAGAGAAATGGTATTTTGAGTTTTTGCATCTAATACCTCTATTTCAACCCCAGTAAGATTTATTTTAGGAACGATCATCGAACAAAACTTATCCTTCACCAAAGAAAAGGTAGTTACTTTTTCGAGAGTTGATGTTTCAATTCCTGCCCCCTTTGGTATTTTGGCAAGATAAAGCTCAGTTAAATATTCGTCGGATTTAAGAATAAACGATTCAGCATCTTGTCCTCCTTTATAACTCGATTTGCCAACGTCGATGTCATGCGTTATTCCTCTAATCTCGCTCTGAACAATATCGTGAAGTAGTTCTGGTGCCTTTTCATCCGATATTTTATAAACAATCGGGTTTGTAGGTAAAACATGACGGATAATACTAAAGCGTAGGTTTGAATTGTCCTGATATAAAACAACAGCCCCCACTATTAAATTTTGTTCTTCAAAGCAACGTGTCAGGTTAACCGATGTCCCTGCTGGAATCAGAGGATTCATCGACTGGCCACCAACCTTAATCGAATAGTTGCATAAATATTTATCAACTAATTGAGTCTTGCCTAACAAACCCGCAAAATATTTTGTAGGAACAAATTTCATCCAATAAGGAGAAACTAAAACCAATATTACTATTGAAATAAATAAATACTTGGTAATTTTTTTGATCACTCCCATTGTATATATAATACCCCGAATTTCATCTATTTATGAATCATCATACCAAAGTAAAAAGGTTATATTACTGATTTTTTGAGCAGCTTGTTTTTAAGACTAAATTTGATGGGCTTCCCTGCATAGAGGAAATTAGAAAATGCTTCCTTTAAAATCAATCTAAATATTTAAGTAAAAATACAGCTGAGTTATCTTTACCGTACTGGTAGTCTTTTATCCAACCAGCGTCAATATAACCATTTTTTTTATAAAAGTTGATAACTTGCTCATCACCTTTATTGGTAAAAGTAAACAACTTCTTTACTTTATGTTTCCTAGCTAAGAGTTCTAAATCAAAAAGTAGAAGAGAACCGATACCTTTTCCAGAATACTGTGGAGCAACGGCTGCTATTATAATTACCCATTTTTCCTCACCCTCTTTTCCGTTAATTGGATTTTCTTGCTGAGCATAAATAATTCCAGCAACTTGCTCATTGTTGTCAACTGCTTTCAGACCGTAACCTCTACCCTCTTTAATAGTTTTTTTCATATAAGAGAAAGAAATCCAATTATCTAGAGAAGCATCTGGAGTTTCAGAAAAGGCAGATTTTGCGACTGACTCAACTATTTCCATGTCGTTATCAGCATCAATTTGAAAAATTTTCATAATGAAATTATATCAGAGGTTCTAGCCCCTACTTAGAGGCATGCTCAGTTAGAGCTAGTTTTCTTGAGGAAAGGATAAAATGCTCACCGTGTGGGACTTTATCCGAACCTTAGTATAACTCATAACTCCTTTCCTTAAGCTAACCTTAAGGAAAATAACTATAATAGGGTTCATGAGGATTCTGATTGTTGAAGACGAAGTTAAACTAGCACATGCCGTAAAACGAGCGTTAGAACTTCAAAAATATGCTATAGATGTTGCCTATGATGGCATCAAAGGTCATGATCTAGCTTCTACCGAAAGTTATGATTTAATTATCTTAGATGCGATGCTTCCTGGTATGGAAGGGATTGATATTTGCCTCGCCTTACGAAGAGAAAACATTCAAACTCCCATTCTGATGCTGACAGCTAAAGGTCAAGTCAGTGACAAAACCTCTGCCCTAGATGCTGGGGCTGACGACTACATGGTCAAACCATTTTCGTTGGAAGAGCTTTTCTCGCGGATTCGGGCTTTGATAAGGCGAGCTACTAAAAACAATGATTCTATATTGACAGTCAAAGATCTCAGCCTTGATCCAGCTAGCTTAAAAGTGAAAAGAGGTGATAAAGAAATTTCGCTTTCAACTAAAGAGTTTGCGGTACTTGAATACTTAATGCGAAACAAAAATAAGGTCCTTACCAAATCCCAGATAGTCAGCAATGTGTGGAACTATGATGCGGACGTACTACTGACTACAGTTGAAGTTCATATCAAGAACTTGAGAGATAAGGTGGACAAACCCTTCAAAGAACAACTTATCATGACAGTAAGAGGTTTTGGTTATGAAATTAAGGACGAAAAATAAACACTATGTTCGAATCAACTCGCCTCAAACTCACTGCTTGGTACCTCTTAATTATCATGTTGATTAGCGGGTTATTCAGTGTAGCTTTTTACCATTCATCTACTCGTGAATTACAGCGGATTATTATTAGGCTGAAAACAGATCAACAACTACAAGAATCAGGCTTACCTTTCGCTATTCCCTTACCTCGACCCCGCAATCTTCCCACTTTAGAAGAGTTACAAGTGGTACAGCAGAGGTCATTGGTTACCTTGGTTATAGTCAATGGTGTGATTCTGGTCTTAGCTGGTGGAGCAGGATATTTCTTGGCTGGTCGAACCCTGAAACCAATAAAAAAGATGGTTGATGAACAAAATGACTTTATTTCCAATGCCTCTCATGAACTGAGAACCCCTTTGGCCACTTTGAGTGCAGAGATGGAAACGAGTCTTTTAGAAAAACATATTTCCGATGAAAAAGCACGGAAGTTAATAAAAAGTAATCTCGAAGAAATTACGTCACTGAAGGCGTTAGCTAATAATTTATTACGACTCACTCAGGTACATACTTTGAATGGTCAAAAGACTGTTAGCGATCTTTCAGTGTATGAAATCATTAGTAATGCTCATAAAAAAGTTTCTGCCCTAGCCAATCAAAAACACATTACTGTTTCAATTGATGCCACCGACAGCACCATAGAAGGCAATGCCTCCGAAATTACCGAAGCATTGATAATCATTCTTGATAATGCAGTCAAATATAGTAATCGTCATACGACTATCAAGATCACTACTGAAAACACCAACCAACTGGTTTCTATCCATATTACTGATCAAGGGATCGGCATCTCAACAAGAGATCTCCCCCATATTTTTGAGCGGTTCTATCGTGCTGATAAATCTAGATCCCAAGCCGAAGGTTTTGGACTTGGCTTATCAATCGCTAAAAATATCATTGAAGAACATAACGGCACTATTACAGTTGCTAGCAAAGTAAATAAAGGTACAACTTTTAGCATTACCCTGCCTTTAAAAGGTAGTAGCAAATAGCCAATTTCTTAAGCGTTTCTTAAGGGAGTCTGCGTAAACTACCTGTTATGACTCCAAATCCAGACATAAAAAAATCGTCTTCTCCTTTTATTTCCCGTTTTACCAGCTTATTAGGTAAAAACAAAAAACTCATTGTTATACTCCTGTTTTTATTGCTAGCCGGTTGGTTTGAGTGGACTCGATTTTTTGGTCCTAATGAGAACCAGAGTGCTACAACTACACAAACCTCTCAAGTTGAGAAAGGCACACTAGTAGTATCAGTTACAGCGGCAGGTCAAGTTTCAGCTACCAATAGTCGTTCAATCAATACTAATGTCTCTGGAGTAGTTAAGACAGTTTTTGTAGAAAATGATACGACAGTGAAAAGTGGTGCCAAAATTGCTGAAATAGAATTAGATCAAGAATCACAACAGGCGTACAGCCAAGCTCTCACCTCTTACCAGTCGGCTAAAAATAACTTGGCCAGTGCTCAGGCTAAAATAAATTCTTTACAAGCTGCCTCGTTTAAGGCAAATCAAACTTTCATGAATGGTAAGGGCAGCGACGATAATCCTGATACTTCCGATCCTAACTATATTCAAGAAAAGGCAAACTGGTTACAGGCAGAGGCAGATTATAAGAACCAAGCATCTGTCATAACTCAAGCTCAAACTGCTTTAAACAGTGCGTCTCAATCACTCAAGCAAGCCTCACCTACTATCTATGCACCCATTGGTGGAAAAATTTCAGGCCTCTCCTTGGTAGAGGGGACTGTACTGAGTACTCAATCAGGTTCAAGCGAGACGAGCTCTGGGCAAACAATTGCTCATGTAATTACCGATGCCTCTCCCTCTATTACTGTCAACTTAACCGAAGTCGATGTGACTAAAGTCAAACTCAATAATAAAGTCACCATTACCATCGATGCTCTACCTGATAAAACCTATACAGGAAAAGTTATTAGTATCGATACTGTTGGCTCGGTTAGCTCGGGAGTGACTTCGTACCCAGCTGTGATTGCTCTGGATACTGAAGCCCCTGAAATTTTCTCAAACATGGCAGCTCAAGCCAGCATTATTACCGAAACTAAATCAGGAGTTATTCTGGTTCCAACTAGTGCGGTTCAAACCCAGAATGGTCAATCAACAGTCAAGGTCATCAAAAATGGTCAGGAAGAGGCAGTTGCGGTAGAAACTGGTTTATCATCTGGCACTCAAATTGAAATTGTATCTGGTCTGAATGAAGGAGACACCATTGTTACCAGTGCTGCAGCCTTAGTACCAACGCAAAGTGGAGGCCAAACTACTTCCCCTTTTAGCGGCATGAGTGGCCCTGGCGGACTAGGTGGAGGTGGAGGTACTCAAATTCGGATCGCCAAATAATGTATATGAGATCAATTATTAATGTCAGCCACGTATCCAAAATTTATAAAATGGATGAACTAGAGACAGTTGCCTTAGATGACGTTTCTTTTGAAGTCCATCAAGGTGAGTTTGTTGCCATTATGGGACCTTCTGGCTCAGGCAAATCGACTTTGATGCACATCTTAGGAGCGCTTGATTTACCTACATCAGGAACGTACTTTCTAGATGATGAGGAAGTGTCCCATCTTTCTGATGATGAACTATCAGATATCCGTAATCGAAAAATCGGCTTTATCTTCCAAGCTTTTAACTTGCTGCCTCGAACCTCTGCACTGAAGAATGTAATGTTACCCATGATGTACGCTGGTGTTAATAAAGCGGAGCGATTAAGAAGGGCTGAAAAATACTTAACTATGGTTAGTCTAAGTCATCGACTCCATCACACCACCAATCAACTTTCAGGTGGTCAGCAACAAAGAGTAGCGATTGCACGGGGGTTAGTTATGAATCCAGCGCTACTGCTAGCTGATGAACCTACCGGCAACATTGCTTCAGCTCAGGCTGATGAAATTATGGAGATTTTTCAAACACTTAATGATCAAGGCCACACCATAGTAATGATTACCCATGAACCAGACATTGCAGCTCATGCTAAACGCATTATCCATTTCAAAGACGGCAAGCTCTCCAAAGATGAAAAGAATAGCAAACAGGTGAAAACAAAAGCGAAAATCACACAAGATATTTAAACGAGACCAATATGGAATATTTAGAAATCATTAACGAAGCTAAAACTACTCTCACCATCAATAAACTGAGAACTGGTCTAGCAGTCTTAGGAATCGTGATTGGTATTGGCAGTGTCATTGCCTTAGTTTCTTTGGGTCAAGCCAGCCAGCAAGCTGTGCAATCACAAATTCAATCATTAGGCTCTAATTTATTAACGGTTAATCCTGGTTCACAAAGTAGCGGTGGTGTTCAAGGAGCTGCTGGCAGCAGCACTACATTAACTAACGCCGACGCTGAGGCAATTGAAACATCATCACAAATTACCACCATTAAAGCTGTTTCCCCTGAATACAGCGGAAGATCTCAGATCACAACCAGCACTACAAATACCAACACCAGAGTAATTGGAGTTGTCCCTGAATATGCAGAAGTTCATAAAGTGAGTGTCTCCTCAGGGACATTCATTTCTGAAACTGATGTTAAAGCCATGACTAAAGTCGCTGTCATTGGCCCCACCACTGCCACCACCTTATTTGGTGATAGCGTCAATCCCATAGGACAAACTGTAAGAATTAATGGTCAAGTCTTTACCATTGTTGGGGTCACAGTATCCAAAGGTGGGAGTGGGTTTCAGAATCAAGATGATGTCGTGTATGTACCACTAACCACAGCTCAAAAGCAACTGTTTGGAGCCTCTCACCTGACTTCAATTGCCTTAACAGCCGAGAGTGAAGACGTTATGACTCAAGCTCAAAATGAAGTAGGCTACTTGCTGCTTTCAAAACATCAGCTAGGTGATCCCGCTGATGCTGACTTTTCCATCGTTTCCCAACAGGATATTCTCAATACGGTTTCCTCGGTCACAGGCACCTTCACTACCCTGCTGTCTGGGGTAGCGGCTATTTCTCTCCTGGTTGGTGGCATTGGCATTATGAATATCATGTTAGTCACTGTTACCGAGAGAACAAGGGAAATCGGTCTCCGCAAAGCCTTGGGTGCGAAGAAGAAAACTATTATTACCCAATTTTTGATTGAGTCAGTTATCCTCACGTTCGTTGGTGGAGTGATCGGCATTGTACTAGGAATAGCCTTCTCGTACGGTTACTCAGTTTTCACAAATTCAGCTTTTGTGGTTTCGGGGAATTCTATTGCACTCGCCTTTGTAGTTTCAGCTGTGATTGGTGTGATTTTTGGTTGGTATCCCGCCCAACGAGCAGCCAAACTACAACCAATTGAAGCATTACGATATGAGTAAAAATTAAAAGAGGAGAATGAGTATGAAAACTCAATCAAATTATCTGATCACTACAGTGATCGCTGTAGTTGTGGGAGCTGTAGCCTTTTTTGGAGGCATGCAGTATCAGATGAGACAACGCCCCGCTATGAGTGGTGAATTTACAAATCGTATGGGAGGACCAAGAGGGCAAGGTACTTCGGGCGGCACACAAGGTGGTCCAAGAGTCATGACAGGCATGGCACCTGTGAGTGGCGAAATTATTAGTCAGGATGATACCAGTATTACAGTAAAAATGCCTGACGGTAGCTCTAAGATCGTCATTTTATCCGATCAAACAACGGTCAGTAAATCTTCTGAGGGTACCAAAACTGATTTGAAAACTGGTGAGCAGGTAACCGCTTTTGGAACTCAAAACCAAGACGGTAGTATAACCGCTCAATCAGTCTCCATTGGAGGTAGTGATGTTCAGAGGTATAGGTGGACAAACACCACAAGGTAGTGGCTCACCTACAGCTGAATGATGTTGTAGTTCGGACAATGTCCTATGTTGGTATAAGTTTGGAATCGAACCAACTACTTGAAGAAAAATCGTTCGGACTAAAAAAGCTCCCTGTCCACCAACTTATTTGGAATTTAAAACAATTTATTACTACTCCAGACTTAGCTGAGGCGAAAATGAGCTTTTTGTCACAGTTAACACCCTCAGTACATGAGACAATTACATCCTATTAAACCGATACGAAAATAGCATTTATGCCGGAAATAGTGTTCTTTATATCTATCTTTTTTATTGGAGTATTTGCAAGTACTTTTGGAACTATGGTCGGAGGAGGTACTTTACTTTCGCTTCCTTTTCTTATGCTCCTGGGTCTACCTCCTCAGGTAGCTGTGGCGACGGAAAGATTTGGTGGTCTGGGACAAACATTTGCTGCCTTTTATAAGTTTTCTCGATCAAAAAAAATAGATTGGAAATACGTTCCACTGCTGTCCATAGTTAGTTCGGTCGGCTCCATAATTGGCGCTCAGATCCTAGTAAACATAAATCCAGCACTCCTTCATAACGCCATTGGCATCATTTTGCTAGCACTACTCCCTTTATCATTTCTTAAACGAAATTTAGGAGTAGAACATACTAAAGTAAGTAGCACAAAAATAATTATTGGTTCGATAGTTTATTTTTTTGTCCAAATATTTGCCTCCTTCTTCGGAGGAGGAACAGGTATTTTAATTGCGTATACATTAATGTTTTTCTTTGGGCTGACTATTCTAGAAGCAACCGCGACAAAAATTATTCCCTGGTTCTTCCTTTCCCTTGTCTCATTGATTATTTTTGCTCAAAATGGAATTATTAATTACAAATTGGGGATTATTTTGTTTGCGGGAATGACTGTTGGGGGATATCTTGGGGCTCACATTGCAATCAAAAAGGGCGACGCGTGGATCAAACGTATCTTTTATCTGCTCGTACTTATCACTATTATGAAGCTACTCTTTTTTAAGTGATCGAGGCAGGATTTGCTCCCCGCACAGGTTGCTACCCGGATAGAGGGGTGGCTAAAGGAGTATCTTTTTAATTTTAACTTCGAACTGCAAATTTAATAGATTATCCAACTTAATAAGCCATGCATTAAATCAGCTTTTGAGCCGGTAAATTTTTATATTTAAGTTGAGGGTACTAATTCAGCAATTTGATTAACAATATTGCTTGCATCTTCGGCATAAACCTCAGAGTTAGAGCTGATAGAAAATTTGGGTTTTTGAGTTTCTTGATTAATTCCAAGGAAGTTAATCCTTATATTTTGACCAGAAAATGTAAAATCGACATTACCATTGTGATCGGACGCCAATCTGCATGCTACTTGAACGGTTGGAGTTAGCTGATCGCGCAAATCTTCATTATTTGGGTGACCATCTGATGTAATCTCAATTAAATAAGTACCTGAAGGCAAACGAGTGTACTCCGCATCTACGGTTCCAACTCTTAATTTAATTGGTCCAACAATACCTTGGTTTTGTTCTAGCATAGGATTTTATTATAACAAAAAGCTACTAATTAAACACCAATCATAATAATGCTGCTTTGATCTGCCTTTGAAAGTAAATGAGGTATATAAATCTTTAACAGTCTTTGGTTACTTAAGAAAAGGAAACAGATACAAAAAAGACGTATAAATACATCTTTTTAAATCAAAAGCTCCCTGTTCCTAGTTTCGCTCTGACCGATGCTTTGTCCAATGTTATCAAGGCTTTTCAAAACCCTGTATGGGCTGAACAAGCGAGAGAAAGATTGAAGGAAATCAAGATGTTGCAGCAAACCTGGTAATAATTATTTGATTCTTAACAACCTCTAAAACTGTTTTAGCTATCGATATTATATATGTTTGATTCTGCTCAAAAAACAATTGGTCGCGTGCAGGATTGCCTATTGGCAATATAATTCCCTTCGATTGAGTATGAAGAATGTCGGCTGTGGGATCAGTGTGAGCCCCTTTTTCATCAGCTACTAACTTGATTATATCTAATCTTTCAACCCTTCGACCACTTAAAGCGAATGCTAAACCATGAATGTAATCACAAAGCCCTACCTCTTTTGTGTTAGGGGGTGGTAGGGTACTTACAGTAAATTTTAAGGTTATTCTAAATACCTCTTCGGCTCTCTCAAGAACTGATCCACCCCTTTCTGAAGGGTTTAGTAATTTCCGTAATTCCACTGCCAAGAGTTTAATGCGCGCGGTCTTCTTATCTCTGATAATTTGGTTAAGAAAATCCTTCATATTATCAGCAATGTCTTCTATTTCCTGAAATAAATCAGTCGTTGTTAATGGAATACGAGGATTGTTTGAAGTTGTAGGCATATAAATTTACTCCGTGCCAACATGGTTAGATTAAAAAAATTCAGCTCCCCGAGTAGGACTCGAACCTACAACCTTATTCTTAACAGGAATCTGCTCTGCCATTGAGCTATCGGGGAATATAAGTTTAAAGTGCAATAAGATTGTATTGTATCAAGAAACTCCTGTAGAGAAAAGAGAAATATTTATAACGATTCTATCGACTTTTATAGGATAGTTTGATATACTTGTCAAGCAGTTCCCAACTTTCGATTAGATTAAGGATAAATATAGATGGATAAGGGACGTGTGATTGTATCAGTCCAAAATCAGATGTATGAAGTCACCAATGCTCAAGCAGCTTTCGGTGAAGATTTTCCCGCCGATCTGCGGGAAATTCTGATTCAGGGTACCGCCGATGACATCGCTACTTTGATGATGCTTGAAGAAATGTCTCCAATCATCGTCAGCTCAGGAACCAGTATTCAGGTCCGTGTCGCTGATCGCAAGCGTGGTCTGACTGCTCTGGGTGTAAGTGATGTTGAAGCAGCGGTCAATCAAGCCATTGAACGACTGAAAGCTGAGGATCATTCAGCATGGGCAAAACGTGCCCTGCCGTTTATGATCTAGGCCAATAATTTTACCTCTCTCCAGGCAAAACCTGGAGAGATTTATTATTAACACCTTTTTGGAAAAAACTAAAACTCCGGCGTCATCTCTTCATTATGGTACCAATCACAAAGACTGACTTCATCATTAACTTGTCCTGCTTCTAGAGTAACTTTAATCAATTGATGCTCTGACTTGTCATCACAATCGGTATTCATCATGGTGGTAGCACACTTGGTGTAAAAACCATCATAAGTCACCCCATCAAAGCCACTAGCTTTAACTGGCAAGTAGGCAAAAACGTAGATCCCAGGATCTAGATCAAGAGCAAATTTACCACTATTCACTGGATTATCTTTTTTGGTTATTTTATTAGTCGAGATGTTTTTAGCGGAAATTATTCCCTCTGGGATAAATTCCGATGGGTAGCAAACCTTACCATTAACTCTAGCTTTTGAGGATTGAACATCACTGTTAATTAATTCAAGTTTATCTAAGATTTGATAAAACTCAGCGATGATAGCTTGATCAACTGAATCCATTTTGAGTTCAATGTAACCAATATTGGTCATCCCAGCAAATCTACCATTGCCCATCTTTTCACAAACCACCTGAACTTGATAATCTGTTCCTTCTAGCTTAGCCGCTCGCCACAAATAATCCCCTTTATTAAATTCCTGGTATTGGCCATAACGACTGACCATGCCATCCTCATCGGGATCTTTTGGATATAAACATCCTCCAGCACCCATGGGACCCTGGGTGATACTAATCATATTCAAACCTTTAGTCAAAGTGATACTAGTGATCCCATCAGGGGTGGTGTTGGACTTAAGCTCCCAAGATGGTGGATAAGTCAGAGTGTAACTTTTTTGATAATCTACAACTAAGGTATTGGTATATGTCTTCCAATCTTTATTTACCCCTTGTGAATTTTCTTTAACTTTTAGTGACTGGACTACCTTTTGGTAATCAGCCATCTGCTTTTGTTCATTAACTAATCTATCGTTGCCATACATGGACACTGAATACATACGGCCAATTTGGTTCTTGGTGATAGTCTGAATGACATAAATTGACCCAGCTTCACCAGTGCCTGAGGCCTCTCCTTGGTAGGCAGGTAGATTAGCTAATGTTGCATCTTTACCAGGTGTATTTTCAAGTTCTGGACCAACTCCTAAAATACTTCCTGAGGCGACTGTTAGATAGTACAAATCTGCACCTGGTTGATTGGAGCTAGGTAAGATAAAAGTGACTTCTTCCCTATCACTTGTATTTATTTTTGAGTAAGTATCAATCACCCAATTGTTAGGGATCTGAAAAGTAAAAGTATCCCCTTGATATGTCTGCATTTCTGATGTTTCTATATTCTCAGATTTTGGAGGTTCAATTGGAATATCTTTCTGGGTGATATAGTAAACCACCCCACCACTAATTAACAGTAAAGAGAGAATAATTAAGATAATAGCTAGGATAGGAAATTTTTTCTTTCCCATGTTTGGTTGAGGTTCAATCACATTAGGATTAACAATTGGTTGAATTACTTGGGGCATTTGGTTACTAACTGGCAACTGGGGCTTAAGTTCACTCATATCTAAAGTATATCAAAAAATTTGACAGTCTAACTCAGCTATCTATAATGAAACCATGTCCAGCATGTCACAAACCCAACAGAACTTACTAATCGCCTTTGCCGGTGAAAGTATGGCTCGTAACAAATATACTCAGTTTGCCAATATTGCTCGTAAAGAAGGTCTCGAATGGATTGCCCGAGTTTTTGAAGAAACTGCAGATAATGAGCGAGTCCATGCCCAGGAAGAATATGAATTAATCAAAGGTACTGTCACCACTTCGACTAAGCTCGAAATCAAAGCCTACAATCACACTTTAGATAATCTTAAACTAGCTGCACAGGGAGAAAAATACGAGTGGACCCAAATGTATCCTGAGTTTGAAAAGATGGCTATCCAGGAAAAAGATCCCGAAGCGATTAGACTTTTTGGGAACATCAAGAAAGTCGAACAAGAGCATGAAGAGCGATATATTATCATCTCTAGTCAGCTATCCAGTAAACAGCTTTATGATCAAGATGTGGAACTAGAGTGGAAATGTGTTAATTGTGGCTATATTCACAAAGGCAAAACACCACCAATTAAGTGTCCGGTCTGTAAAAAACCACAACAGTGGTATATGCCAATTGGCTTGGTGAAATAATTAATCTAAAAAGTCTTGAAGTTGTTTACGTCGACTTGGATGGCGAAGTTTTCTTAAAGCCTTAGCTTCAATCTGTCTAATACGCTCTCTGGTAACACCAAATTTTTGACCAACCTCTTCTAGAGTCATGGCTTTGCCACCATTAAGGCCAAATCTCATCTTGAGTACTTTAGCTTCTCTATCTGATAGTGCATCTAAAACCTCACCAATGTTCTCTCTTAACATCTGGTGACTAGTAGCCTCATAAGGTGAGACTTGATCTTCGTCAGCAATAAAGTCACCTAAGACTGAATCTTCTTCATCACCAATAGGAGTTTCAAGAGAGGTGGTATTTTGGGAAATCTTGAGAATCTCTCGGACTTTATCGGCATCCATGCCTTCCATGGCTGCAGCAATTTCTTCGGGCGTAGGCTCTCGACCTAAATCCTGCATCAATTTTCTGGAGGTACGCATCAATTTATTGATGGTTTCCACCATGTGCACTGGGATACGAATAGTTCTAGCTTGATCAGCAATGGCTCTGGTAATTGCTTGTCTAATCCACCAGGTAGCATAAGTGGAAAATTTAAAACCTTTAGTCCAGTCATATTTTTCAACAGCTCTAATTAAACCTTTGTTACCCTCCTGAATTAAATCCAAAAAAGTCATCCCTCGACCAATATACTTTTTGGCAATGGAGACCACTAGTCTAAGGTTAGAAGAAGTTAATTTTTCTTTGGCTTTTAAATCCCCAGCTTCAGCTTTTTGAGCTAATTTAATCTCATCTTCTCGATTAAGTAAGGGAATTCGACCAATTTCTTTAAGGTACATTCTAACTGGGTCAGAACCACCATCAAAACTAAGCGTGGTGAGCTCTTCCAGCTCTCTTTCAATATCGGTGCTATCCTCAGTTTCGTCTTCACTAGAAACTGACTCAAAAATATCAACTTCATTTTCAATAATTTGGAAATAAAACTCATCTAAAAGATCAATGTATTCTTCTGGCTCAACAAACACCTCAAGTACCTCTTCTTGAGTAACAAAACCATGTTGAATAGCTTTTTTCAATAAAGCGTCAACTTCTTTTTGCAAAGTTTTAGGGATTTTGACAGGCTTGTCTTCTTTTATTTCTTTTTCTACTGGAGGATTTTTTGTTTTGACCATATTTTTTTGACCACTAAAATCACAAGACAAAGTCAAGTGAAACAGATTATATCATGTTCACGATTGATCGTATATCATAAATCAATCCCACACGCCTTGATATAACCAGCTTCCTAAATGATAGCTCAATCTGTTTAAACTTTATACCAAATACTTAATAGATAATGCTAGTCTTAAACCCGACCCCGAATCATCATGGCATCAATCACTCTTTTAACAGCCCCCACATAGGTAGCCATTCGGCCATCCAGCTGATATTTCTCTTTGGCTTGCCACATTTTAGCAAAAGCTGCCTTCATTAAGGGTTCTAATTTCGTCACCACTTCTTCATGAGTCCAGTAATATCCTTGTAAATTTTGGACCCACTCAAAGTAAGAGGTGGTTACCCCACCAGCATTAGCTAAGACGTCAGGGATAAGTAAAATTCCTCTGCTTTTTAAGATCTCATCAGCTTCAGGAGTAGTCGGACCATTAGCCATTTCAATAATATTCTTTGCTTTAATCCGAGAGGCATTTTCTTTGGTAATCACATTTTCCAGTGCTGCCGGCACTAACACATCGACATCTAGTTCCAGAAGTTCTTGATTAGTAATAGGTTTACCAAGAATTAAATCACAACCTTGATCATCACAACCACAGGCTGTTAAGCTGCCACTTTTATGTTTACATTCCAGCGTTTTAGCTGGATTTAAACCAGCCTCCACAAATACGCCACCTTTAGAATCTGATACCGCTACGACTCTATAACCTAATCGATCAGCATGATAAGCAAAAAAGTAACCAACGTTGCCAAAACCCTGGATAGCAATGGTTAAATCTTTCTTTCTCTGCACATTAAGCTTTTTGGCTAACTCTTCTAAAATAAATACCCCACCTAAACCAGTCGCTTCTTCCCGACCTTCTGACCCACCTAACTCTAAAGGTTTACCGGTAAATGTGGCTAGTAAGTTTTCATTGATGTTCTCAGGATTTTTATTTTTCAGTTGTTGATATTCATCCACCATCCAAGCCATAATTTGACCAGTGGTATTGACATCGGGAGCTGGCACATCTGTCCAGGGACCAATATTATTAACTAGAAATCGAACGTAAGCTCGGCTTAGTCTTTGTAATTCATTTTGACTTAAAGTCTTGGGGTCAACTACCACGCCACCTTTACTACCCCCATAGGGAATACCAGTGACACTACATTTCCAAGTCATCCATGTGGATAAGGCCATGACTTCCTCTTTAGTGACATTAGGATGGAAACGGATCCCCCCTTTATATGGTCCTCGAGCATTATTATGTTGACTACGAAAAGCCTTAAACTTTTGCAGCTTACCATCATCCATTTTCACTTCTAACTCACCTTCAAGAACTCGATCAACAGTGGCTAGTTTTTTGATAGCTTTGTTGAATCTTTTCTCATCTGGGTAATCATTTTTAAGAAGTTTGGCTACTTGTTCTAATTGAGCAATTGCCATCTGATGGGGATTTGTCATTTAGACCTCTCTTGTTGATACTGATTAATTACAGCTTGAGAAATAGTTGGCACAACTCGCGGATCAAAAGGATCAGGAATAATTCTATCGGCAGTTGGATTTTCCACTAGTTGGGATAATGCTAAAGCGGCAGCTTGCTTCATCTGTTGAGTAATCTGAGGAATCCGCTGATCAATCACCGCTTTAAAAATCCCGGGAAAAGCTAAGACATTATTAATTTGGTTTTGAAAATCACTTCTGCCAGTTGCCACCACTTCAGCTCCAGCTTGGATAGCCAACTGAGGCATAATTTCTGGTTCTGGATTGGCCATAGCAAAAACAATTGCTCGCTTGGCCATGCTTTTAATCATCGCTGGGGTAATTAGTTTAGGTCCCGAAACGCCAATCACCACGTCGGCACCCTTAATCACTTGCTCTAAACTTCCCTTTTGCAGGTGTTTATTACTCACTCCAGCAATAGCTTGCTTATAGGTATTCATGTTTCCCCGAAGTGGGTAAATAGCCCCCTGACGATCAACGACAATCAAGTCTGAGACACTACTGGTGCCATTAATTCGGCTACAATTATCACTTTGGCAATAAAGCCCTAGTAACATCTTGCTGATGGCAAGTCCGGCTGATCCAGCTCCCAACACCACCACTTTAAGTGACTCATATGGTTTTTCGACCACTTTAGCGGCATTAATTAAAGCCGCCTTAACCACAATCGCTGTCCCATGTTGATCATCATGAAAAACGGGAATGCCTAAATCTTGTAAGGCCTCTTCAACCTGGAAACAAACTGGGGCAGCAATATCTTCTAAATTAATTCCCGCAAATGAAGGTGAAACCTGTTTCACAAAATCAATAATTTGCCCAGCGTCTGTAGTTCTAATCACCAAAGGGATACTATCAACACCGGCAAACTCTTTCATCAACAGTGCTTTTCCCTCCATCACTGGCATAGCGGCTTCTGGTCCAATATTACCCAAGCCCAACACGGCACTACCATCGGAAATAACAGCAATAGTTCGCCCCCGACAAGTTAAATCAAAAGAAAGCTGCGGATCTTTAGCAATCGCTCGGCAAGGTTCAGCCACTCCAGGTGTGTACACCAGTGAAAGTTGTTGTTTATTGGTAATTGGCGTTAAAGATTTGATCGCCAATTTACCTTGATATTTTTTATGTAATGCTAAAGACTGTTGATAAAGATCGGACATAAATAATTTCTAAATTGAAAAATTAATCCCAATTATTATTCTTGAGTTACTAACCATTTTTCAGCATCCAAAGCAGCAGCAGTACCTTGTCCTGCTGAAGTGATAGCTTGTTTGTATCGAATATCCACCACATCTCCAGCGGCAAAGACACCGGGAATTGAAGTCATGGTCGGGTAAGTGACTAAGCCATTTTTATCCAAACCAAGTTTTGCTAACTCAACACCATGTTTACTAGGACTTTGTGGCGTAATCACATAGCCATGATCATCAAGAGAAATTAAATCAGTAAAAAGTTGAGTCATGGGTTTATGGCCAATGGCAAAAAATAGCCCATCAGTGATAAATTCTTCAATTTTTTGCCCATCTGCAGTAGTGGTTCTAACTTTAATTTTTTCCAGTTTATTTTCCCCAATCGCTTCAATCACCTCACTATTCCATAACACTTTAATTTTAGGATGATTTAAAACTCGCTCCTGCATGATCTTGCTAGCTTTAAAGCTATCTCGACGGTGAACAACCGTTACCTGAGTAGCAAATTTAGCCAAAGCCATAGCATCTTCCATGGCACTATCCCCACCACCAATCACAAAGGCAATCTTATTTTTATAAAAGGGGGCATCGCAAACTGCACAAGTAGCTACCCCACGGCCTAACAATTCTTTTTCTCCCGGGATACCACCCATGATTGAGACCGCGCCAGTAGAAATAATGACACTGCCTGCCACCACATCCGGCTCACCTTCCATCACTTTTTTTCTTAACTCTTGATAACCATCTTTAGTTAAATGTTCAAACTGCATTGTGTCAAAATCAGCTGGTAAACTCGTCCAGATTTTGAAAGGTGACTGACTAAAGTCAACGGCACTGACCCAATTATCCATAATTTGAGTCCCAAACTTTTCTGCTTGCTGACGCATTTCGATCATTAAATCTGGTCCATTTTTACCGTCTTTAAATCCAGGAAAATTTTCCACAACGGTGGTAAACATTAACTGCCCGCCACTTTTAATCCCAGCAATTAAGATTGGCTTTAGGTCAGCTCGAGCGGCATAAATGCCAGCGGTATACCCGGCCGGACCGGAACCAATAATAGCAAGCTTTGTTTGATGCATATTCTCCTTTTAACCTTTAAACCAATAATAAATAAAGACCATTATTAGCTTAGATTAGCAAAAATCTTAGACTAATGCTTGATCTAACATCTTTTTATATCCCTCTTCTCCTGGGAAACCAATTTTACGTTCCACTTCTTTCATTTTGTCGCCATCTTTTTTAAGGACCACCACCGTGGGAATACTCATGACACCAAATTGTTGAGTGGTTTGACTATTTTCATCCACATCTAATTTAGCAATGACAGCTTTACCAGCATATTCTTGAGCTAATTTATCTACGATCGGAGCTGCCATTTTGCAAGGGCCACACCAAGTAGCATAAAAATCAATAAAGACTGGCATCTCTCCAGCTTTGTTAAGTTCGTCCACAAAGGTTTCATCAGTAAGGTGCACCACTTGTGTTTTTTGATTATCATCTGACATAAAAATATCTACCTTTCTTAGGTTTTATTATTTATTTAATATTTGAATAACTCTTTCAAAACTTTATCTAACTCTTCGGGAGTCTGCTCTTTAGAGCAGCGGTAAGCTTCACCGGTTAATAAATCTCTAGCTACCCCACTAAGTGAATTTCTAGCCGCAATAATCTGGCGGACAATATCCACACATTGACGTTCATCTTCATACATGGAAATGACCCCGTCTAATTGACCGCGAATTCTTTTAAGTTGAGTGATAGCTTGATCTTGAGGCATGACTTCAATATACCCCCTAGGGGTATGGATGTCAACAGATTATTTTCTTAAAAACTAAAATAGATTACTTGTCTATTATTCTAACTTAAACTTTTGTTTTAGCTTCTGAATTCTTTGAATGGTCCTTTCTTCCGTGCCTTTTTTACCAGCTTCATTATTTTTGCCATAAAGAATAAAGTAACTCAAATTATATAAATTAAGGGAAGTAAAAAAGAAAAATAAGAAAATAATAATTGCTTGGCGGTTGTTAGTTTTGATGGTCTTAAACATTTCCGCTAATCCCCAGGCAATTAAAACCAAAGAGGAACTATACATTCTGCCCCCAAAAGCCGCGACTGCCCATCCCCCATGAACAGTGATGACAAAGAAATTTAAAATAAAGAAAATTATCATCAACCAAATTCTTGAATCAATTTTTTTTCTAAATAATTGGATGAAAATAAAAACTAAAGCCATTCCCACGATCGGAGTTTGGGTGATAAACCCAAATTGGGGGTGAAATAAACTTCCCCAAAAAGAAAAACTTTCTCTAGCTAAATTTAATTTAATATCTTGTAAATTTTGATGCTCAAAAATTGAATAATAAAGTGTGCTCCATTGGTAAACCATGATGCTAACAACAATTACAAAGCCACTAACAAAAGCAGACATCTCTTTTAAGAATAGTTGCCAAACTTTAATGGATTTTAATTTTCTTAAATTAATTTTTTGGTAAAACCAGAGCCACCAAATCAGATAAATAATAGTCAATAATCCATCTTGAGGTCTAGTAATTGTCGCTAGTCCACTAACCAGTCCCAAACTCAAACTGTGCCACCACTTTTGGTAACCAGACTCTAAAAAGAGTAAATAAAAAAACACTACACTTAATAGATAGGAAGCAAAATGAGATTTAATCACATCAAACCCCATGTAAAACAGTAAATGAGTACTAAAAAACATCAGCAAACTCACCCAGGGAAAAATAGTTTGATCATTAGTTTTAACTAAAATTTTAAGCAGTTTTTCAGTTAGATAGAAAGCCACTACTGACCAGCTAATAACGCCAATTCCGGTCAGGATTTGGTAAAGATCAGAATAACCGGTTCTGGAGATAACTATCCCCAACTGCAAAAGAACTAAGCTGATTAAATCAGCTAAAACATAAAATGGCAGTAAAAATAAAGCCGACCCCGGACTGAACTGGTTATTGGCTCTACCTCGGCTGGAAACAGAAATGATCTGGACATGATCTGCCTGAATCGGGTTAAGTGCATTGTTATTTTCCGGAGTATAAATATGTTGGTACTCGTTAGTACTATCCCAATTGTGATCAAAGTACCAACTATGAAGATGGGCGTAGTAACCAATACCATCACCATAAACAGCCTGACCAGAGATTAAATAGTGAGTTAAAAAAATTACTAATGCACTAACAAAAATAATAACTAACCGTAGATGTAACAAAAAACTTATCAATTTCATGATTTAGTTTTAAATTCTAATTAACTTGATGACTTTTTTTTCAATAATACAATTTGGCGAAGTAACTCAGCTTGTAGAGCTTCATCTTCAGCTGTTTTTTCTTTTTTACTATCCAACATATCTAGCTGTTTAGTAATCTCACTAGCTTTGGTGGTGATATTTAATTCCTGCAAATTCTTAATGGAGTTTTGCCATTCCTTTTCAATTTTCATTTCCTCCAAGGCCGATACGTATTCTGGAGTTAAATAAATCTCAGATAACAGTGACTGCAAATCTTCAGGCAAGCTCTGGGAAAACTTAGCTAAATCAAACTTTTCTTTAATCTTACTTAGTTTCTCTAAGATTACTTTTAACCCGGAATTAGACACTCCTAATTGAGCCAACTCTTGAGCTTTCGTCACTACTTGATCATTGTCAAAACGCAGTAACAGAAAAACTAACAATTCTTCCAATTTTTGCTGTTGAGATTTATTAGTCTGATTAGGCTTAACCTCTTTCTGATCATCTTTAGCGTTCACCAACCGCCCCTTATCTTTAAATTTCAAAATATCAGCTTTAACCACGTTTTCTTTGACTTCCAAAAGTTCAGCTAATTTTTTGATATAAAAATCCTGTTCTACTAAGTGGGAAATATTACCAAAAATTGGCGCCAGTTGATCAATGATCTTGGATTTTCCCTCTGGAGTTTGGGAATCAAAATTCTTAAGGGCACTTCTTAAAAAGAACTCATATACTGAAATTGAAGATTTAGTTGCCTCTCGCCAAGCTTTGGGATTTTCTCTAGCCAGTTCATCAGGATCTTTGCCAGAGGGAATTTGAATTACCCTTAGTTCCAAATCATATTTCTGGGCTAATCCAATAGCTCTTTTGGTAGCTTCCACCCCAGCAGAATCCATATCTAAACTAAGTAAAACTTTATTAACGGTTCTGCGAAGTAGTTGCAGCTGTTCATCAGTTAGAGCTGAACCTTTAATCGCCACGATGTTATTAATATGGGCTTGGGATGAGGAAATCACATCCATTTCCCCTTCTACCACAATTACCTCTTCGCTCTTACGAATTTCTTGATATAGCTGGGAATAACCAAACAATAATTCTGATTTATGGTAGGTAGCTGTTTCTGGGGTATTAATGTATTTAGCTGACTTGACTTCACTATCTAGCACCCGGCCAGAAAAACCCACCACCTGACCACGATGATTGGTCAAAGGAAACATAATTCGATTGCGAAACCGATCGTAGTATCGATTTGCTTTCCCCTTAACAGTCATTCCTGACAAAAAAATGTCTTCTAAGCTATATTTTTTCTTATCATGTAAATACTTAAGCAAGTGGTCCCAACCATCGGGAACATAGCCTATTTGAAAAACTCGTATCGATTCCTGAGTGATACCCCGATTTTTTAAATATTCTCTAGCAGTGAGACCGACTTTATGCTCAGTTAATAGAAAATGAAAAAAAGATTTACTTAATTCTAAAATCGCTAATAATCTTTCTCTTTGTTCGTCTTGGGCTGAAGGTTTATATTCTTCAAGTTTAATTCCGGCTCGATCAGCTAAACTTTTTAGAGCTTCAGCAAAAGTCATGCCTTCATATTTTTGTAAAAAGGTGAACACATCTCCTGATTCACCACAGCCAAAACAACGATATCGTTGTAAAGCTTCATTAACAAAAAAAGAGGGAGATTTTTCACTATGGAAAGGACACAAAGCTTTAAGGTTAGCTCCAGCTCTTTGTAACTCGAGTCTCTCAGCGATGATGGCCACAATGTCATTGGCTTCTTTAACTTGGGTAATCTGAGACATATATCAAGTATACCTTATCTTTTTGGCAAATCACTACAAAAACCCGAAAAAAATCCCCCCTGAGCATTTGATGCCAGGGGGCTTATTCATTTCTGGGAGCATATCTTAAACCCCCAGAAATAAAGGAGAATACCTGGTAGTATCCACACTACCAGTTCAAACACGCTTTGAGGAAGCATTTGAGAGTGGAGCATTTGGTGTAACCCCAACACTCCAAACCACCATATTGACCCAAGCGAGTACAAAATCATCGTCTTGTTTTCCTTGGTTACCCTGATGTTCATGGAATTATCCTTTCCCTTTCAGAGTGCAAGAGGTCGATGATGTAAGATATCATGTAGATAGATTATTATCAGTATGTAGGAAATAAGTAGGCAAAATATGCCAAAAACCAAACATCAATATTACAAAACCCCTTTTGCAAAATACTTTAAAGCTTTAGACGAAATTGACAAAGGTCAACGATACTCCAAAGAATACGGTTCAATTTTAATTTTAGGTTTAGTTGAGGAAATTGGAGAAATGGCCAGAGCATATCTAGCCGAACACGGTAGGAAAAAAACAAATTTAGCCGCTCAAAGAGATGAAACCTACGAACAGGAACTAGGAGACATCTTAGTCACCATTCTAAGATTTGCCAGAATTAAAAGATTAAATCTGGATGAGAGAATTACTTATTCGCTCAATAAAATACTAAAGCGTAAAGAATCTCCTAAAGAATAAACATTAGCTCTTAGAGTTACCAATTCTCTTGACACTAATTTTAGTGGTGCCATTTTTATCAGAAGTCGTGACCCAACAATCATTTCCAACAGCTTCAAAAATTAAAGTCACTAATGCAGCACATAAATCTTTGTCCAGAATTTCACCAGCATCGGCACTCGCCTCTTCGCCACTTTTCATCAATTGAGTTGATAGGGCTATTTGATCAACCAATCTAGCTAATTCCGGATTGCGTTTTTGTACTCTAACTCTTGCTGCATCAACATGGAACTTGCGATCAGCCACTTGTCTATCATTCAAACCAAATTTTTCTCGACGGTTTACCATAACAAATCTCCTTTCAAATAGTTATAAATTGCCTATTTGTACCAAAAGCTGAACTAAAAGTCAATAGAAAGTATGAAAAAGTATGATAATACCACTTAACTAATTAGATCTGAATAGTTTTTCCACTAAGAATAAAATAGTTACTATTAACATCAAAATACCTAGAACTAAAGCGAAATTAACTACTGACCAAGTGTCCATTAGATATCCGCTCACAAAAGCCAGAGCAACATAAGGCAGGTTTTTTAACATAGCAAAGGTGGAAAGGGTTGTTGCTCGGTATTTAGACTGGGTAGTGCGATTGATTAATACCGATGCTAAATTATCAAAGACTGGTAACAAGCTAGATCTTAAAACGATCATACTCCCCCCTATCCACAACCCAACAATTGGTGAAATAAGTAAAGAAACTGAAGTGATTAGACTAATCAACCAAAGCAGCTTAAATGCTGATAAAAACTTTAAAATCTTTGGCGTATTAACAGACATTAATGCCCCAAGTAGAGCAATACCTGCAAAAAGAATTCCTAATTGATTTTCCTTAAATCCAAATTCAACTGCCATGACGTTATCTAAAATTTGATTAATAATTACAAAAAACACGCCAATGGAAACAAGTAACAGAGTCTGATAAATAATTTTCTGGGATTTAAATAATTCAATAATTCCCAATTTGGTTTGAACAGCAAAAGATCTAATTGAAAACTTTTGAGTATCAAATTTAGGTTCAATCAAAAACAAACTAATTATAAAACCAATGACCTTGAGAGCTCCTGTTATCCAAAATGGTAGAGCTGGAGAAATAAAATACAAATAGCCACCAACAATACTTGCAAAAGCTAAGCCAATCAAAAATAGAGAGTGGATTCTACCAATTATTTTTTCAAACTCATTCTCTTTTCCATCTTGTTTTAAAGAATCAAAAATTAAAGCTTCAAAACTACCTGAAAAGAAAGCATAACCAAGATTCATAACTAGGATTGCTAATAAAATTGAGTAGAAACTAATAGCAGAAGCCATGATGAACTCGCCGATACCAACTAGAAAAAAAGCCGATACTATTGTTTTTTTCTTGCCCAGTAAGTCGGCAATAGCACCAGTAGGAATTTCAAAACCAGTGGATAAAATAATCATGAAAGATTCAATCAAGCCAATACCACTATAGTTAGTAAACCGGAGATAGTATAAAACCCAGATTCCCAGCCAAAACCAGGATTGCCAAATAAAGGCTAATAAATAACAAAAGTTAATGTTACTTTTCATTCTCGATTATTTTTGAACTTTATAAAAAAGTCTTGCCCATCTTGTTTTATTTTTTTGATCTGGTGATGAAATAAATTGAGAATAATCTATCAATTTCATATTTGTTTGTTGAGCTAAAGAAGTAAACTCGTCTTTATCCCAATAGGTGAAAAATCTTTGGATTTGTTTATTACCATATCTCTCATTATCAGTTTTTAGCTCTTCACCATCACCTTCTTTTAATCCAAAAAAGATAATACCTTCATTTTTAACAATTTTTGACAAATTTACTAAAACTGATTTCACCTCTTCTCTTGGCAAATGGATAATTGATGCCGCTGCCCATACCCCATCAAAACTATTTTCATCAAATAATTTTGACAGTTTTCTCATATCAGCCACTATGAATTTAAGCTTATTTGACTCTCTATATAAGTCTTTAGCTTTTTTGATCATCTGTTGGGAGTAATCTAGACCAATCACCTCAAAACCTAAATCAAATAAAATCTGACTATCATGACCAGGGCCACAACCTAAGTCGAGGACTTTTCCAGCTGGTTTTACCAGTGGAGCAAATTTTTTTTCAATTATTTCTTTTAAGGCTGGATTAATCGAATGTTTCTTGACGTAATCATGTACAACAGAGGTGTCTTCATAGACATCTTTGGTAATCGATTGAGGATCTGTCATTTCCCCTCAGCTTTTTTTGCCCAATGACTGCTAGAAACATGTAGGGAAGCAAAAGTCCCAGCGTCACTCCAAAAGCCATCTAGTTCTGACCAGAAAAGTTGACTCTCTTTTGCATAAGCGGAATTAAGATCGGAAATTTCTAACTCACCTCGATCAGACGGTTGAAGAGTTTTAATCCGATCAAAAACAGTATGGTCATAAATATATAGACCTGTTTGAGCATAATTACTCTTAGGCTCTTTGGGTTTTTCTTGAACTTCAGTTATTTTTTCACCACTTTGATCAAAAACTGGTACGCCGAATCTGCTCAGTAAACCCTTATCTTCATATTTCTTTAAAAAGACTAAAGCGCCATCTTTAAAACCTTTAACTCCAGCTGAGATATCAGCATCAGTAGTGTTGTCACCTAAAATGACAGTGATCGATTCTCCATCGGCAAAATCTTCAGCTAAGGCTAAAGCATCAGCGATACCACCATTGGGTTTTTCCTGGTAAGCATATTCCAAATGGGTAACTCCCAATTCTTTACCATTCTTAAGCACCCCTAAAAAATGACCGACATGAGGACCACTGGTGACAATCAAAATCTCAGTTACTCCAGCTTTGACTAAAGTTTCGATCGGATAAAAGATCATCGGTTTATCGTAAACTGGCAATAAATGTTTGTTAGTAACGTAAGTCAAAGGGTAAAGTCTAGTTCCCAGTCCCCCAGCTAAAATGATTCCTTTCATAGTTTCTCCATTTGGTTTTGCTTTTAACTTCTCCAGTGTAATATGAAGTATGATTTTTGACTAGTATGGTCCAAACTAAATAGCTATTTCTACTAGCGACAAGCAAAAAAATAGGCTATGTTAAAAGATGTGTCTAAGCATCTTCTTATCTCTATCATGGGCACTATGGGTTGCGGCAAAACCACAGCAGCTAACCTGTTATCCGAAAAACTAAAAATCCCAATTGTTGAAGAAAACTTCGCTGACAACTTATTTCTTGAACATTTTTATCAAGACATGTCTCGGTGGGCTTTTCATTCCCAAGCCTTCTTTTTAACTGAAAAAATAAGGCAACTCATCCAAATAAAACAACAACTTAAGACAACTTCAATTATTCAGGATACCCCCATTTATCAAGATGTTTATTCCTATGCCCAAGCCCAACAAAAGATGGACCATATGTCAGAAAAAGAATGGCAGCTCTATCAAAAAATCTTTGAGCCTATGACCAGAGTCATTCCTAAACCCAATCTAGTTATCTATCTAGAAACATCAATTGCTAATGTTCGAAGTCGGATTACTAACCGTGGTCGAGAATTTGAGCAGGATACTCCGACTGAATATCTGACTATCTTGAATGAATTAAACAACAAATGGGTAAAAACAAATCATAAAAAATTTAAAATTCTAACTATCAGCACTGATCATATTAATCTAGTCACCAACTTAGCTGACCAGAAACAATTTGTTAACCAAGTCAAAGACAAGATTAATCTGTTTAGTAAAAAAGCCCATCTTTAAATCAAAGCTGAAATCTAACCATCAATCAGCATTGACATCAGTATATTATCGTTTCTATTTTTATTTATCAAAATAAATTTATCACTTCTACTTAAACTTTTAATTTGGATTTCTCTTTTTAAAGCTGCTGATTTGTCCTCATAAACTTGGGAGTACACCAACTTGACGGGAAGCCTTGACCTTGTATACTTAGCACCTTGTTTTAAATTATGTTTAATAATTCTTTTATCCAAATTAGTAGTGTAACCTGTATAAAGAGTGCCATCAGAGCAGACTAAGATATAAACCCAATATTGTTTCATCACTTTAGTGTAACAACTAATATGCTAAATCTAAACCAAAATTTCTATAAATCACAAAAACAAATCCACAGAGTAGTGATTCAACCCATTCCTTTTACTCAGGAAGAACTTGCAAAACTTCAAAGCGAATATGACAGTTTAGTCACACTCAGAAAAGAAGTCTTAGTCCGTCTCCAAACAGCCAGAGAAATGGGAGATCTGTCAGAAAACGGCGCTTACAAGTATGCCAAGTTTGAATTAGGCGATATTGGTAGAAAACAAAGGAAACTTAGATACTTGTTAGATAATGGGTTTGTCCAAGAAAAAACAGCTACCAATGAGATTGGCTTTGGCAGTCATGTCACCATTAGTAATGGCCAAGAGGAAAAAACATATCAATTAGTTAGTGAACATGAATCTAATCCCAAAGAAAACAAGTTATCATTGACCAGTCCGATTGGTTCAAAGTTGATCGGTAAAAAAACTGGTGATGAAATAAAAGTGACGACTCCAAAAGGAGAAATTGTTTATCAAATTATCAATGTGACTTAGTGGCTTGAAACTTTCTGCTTCCCAAATCCTGAGTAAATCTTAATAAATAACCATCAGGATCCTGGACTAAAAACTGTCTATTACCTAACTCAAGAGTGTCTTGCCGATACCATTTTTCCTCAACTTCCATAAATGGTTTGATTTGATGTTTTTTTAAACTCGTAAGGATCGGATCGATGTTGGGGACTTCAATTTCTAAATTAATCCCCCGACCCAAAGGATAACTAAACTCCCCGGTTTGCCAGATTCTACCCTTACCAATTTGATCAATCATTAGTTGAGCTTCGCCCAATGCTAATCTTGCAAACCCTTCTTCTGCTCTTTGATATTCTATAGAAAAACCCAAAATTTGAGTATAAAAACCCAAGCTTTTCTGGAAATCAGTAACACTTAATTCTGGAGTGAGCTGATTAAATTTCATCATTTATTTCCTGATATATGGTTGCAACTTACCAATTTGCCACATCAGGGTGGTATTAAGTGCCAAGATCACCACAAAAATCATAATCAAGGAACTACCACCTAAAAATATGCCTCCCATCACCGCCACAATTGATGCCCCAAAGGTAGTCACAATGTTATCCATCGCTACTCCCATGATGGCATCCCCTAGCCGGCCATTAGGATGAACACTAAAGTCATGAACCACTATCATCTCGCCCAAACAACCAATTAGACCACTTAAAGCACCGGCTAATACCAAGGGAACGCCAGTTAATTGACAGAATAGTTCTATCGACCTGATCATAGCTTCAGCCGTAAAAAGAATCGCAATACCAGCAATTACCAAGTTGACTAGAATAAATAAACTAGATTTTTGTTCAAAATATTTTTCTCCTTTTTCAATTTTATCAATATTTGACAGCTGATGTTGACTGTGACGGAAAGAATATAAAACAAAAAGACAAGCAATCAAGATGACTATCCCCACTGGTCTGATCAGTTGATAAATATCACCACTAGTAATTAAACTAGGATCACTGACTTTACCAAATAAAACCATCGTTATGGCTACAATTGTGGTCAGTATTGTTAAGGCATTAATAGCGTCAAGGGAAACCTGAAGCTCATTGATACCTAATTGATTTTTATGTAACCTAAGTGGTTTTAATTGGCCTAAAGATTTAACTTTCGGAAACATTAGCACTACTTTATCTTTGGCATTGGCGACATTTTGACGGTAGATACACCAAGTCGCTTGAGCAACATTAAAAATATTGGAACCAAAGGTAGTGGAGGCGGCAATTAAAGCATAATTAATAGCTGCTTGCGTGTCAGTGGCTCTCATTTTCAAACTAATTAAAGCAGCGACCACACCTAATGCCATATCAGGAAAAGCAGTCCCAATTGATTGAAGTAGTCCACTGGCCAGGTTAGTTCGACCACTTAAAACCTCCGTAGTTTCTTCAATCACGTCAGCAGCCTTTTTCAAAACAAAAATTACCCCTAAAACTAAGATCAAAATACAAACAGTAATTTTGACCCAGTAGTTATAACCATCTTCGATAAATTGAAGTAACAAAAATCTAATTAAAACCGAGAATAAAACCAGTAACAATAAACGATATGAATTCTTATCGATGATACTTTTCATAGGATTGGAAATGTATGTAAATATTTGGCTATATGCCAATATATTGAGCATATCACTACTATTTAGCAAAGCAAGCACTAGGGAAAATTAGGATTGCAGCTACAACTACAATACAAAATTATGACTATTTACATGTTATAGTTATATGGTGTGAAAGTAAATAAAATTTGGTTAGCAGCAACTATCTTTTGTTTGAGTGTCGCTCTGCTTATGCACCTGCCTTTTTTTGGGCAACTGCCAAAAGGATTAAACCGAGATGAAGCAGCTTTAGGATATACCGCCTATAGTTTGCTTAAAACTGGTAAAGATGAATGGGGTAAAAGCTGGCCAATTAGTATCCTTTCATTTGGTGATCAAAAACTACCTGGATATGTCTACACCTTAATTCCCTTTATTAAATTTTTGGGTCTGACTAATCAAGCAATCAGATTGCCATCACTACTGTCTGGTTTAACGATCATCATTAGCATGGGGATACTATCTTTACTGTTAGCTAAATCATTCAAATGGTCAACCCAAAAACAACTTATTTTTAGCACATTAACAATGCTTTTCTTAGCCATTAGTCCTTGGGAAATGCACTTCTCTCGAGTTGCTTACGAGGCACATTTAGCCCTATCTTATTTTCTAGTTGGTTTAGTTGGTTATCTTTTGGCGATTGAAGCTGTTAAAAAAACTAAATACCAAGGTTGGCTGATTTTATTAACCACTACTGCTTGGTCAGTTTGCTTACTTACCTATCACAGCTACCAGCTCTTCTTACCCATGTTTGCATTAGGGCTATTAATCATTGATTGGCGCAAACTTAAAAAGCTCCCTCCCTTAACAATGCTCTCCATGGTCGTGGTGGGATCAATCACCCTGTGGTTACTTTGGGCGGGTGGAATCTTTCAGGCTAACTTAGTCAAAAACCGGGGGATCACTCCTTTAAGTAGTGATCATTTATTATCCCAAGCTACTGGGTACCGTTCAGCTTTACCTTTACCAGGGATAGTTAATAAATTGTTATTTAACAAAGCTACGGAAGGTAGTGTGGTGCTGGCACAAAATTATCTATCTAGCTTCTCTCTAGGATTTCTCTTTGCTCATGGGAGTAACCATGGGGATCATAATCCTGGCAATATTAATAACCTCAACCTATTTATTGCTCCCCTTCTGATCCTAGGGTTTTTGGGCTTAAAGGAATTTAAATCTCACCATCAGATTAAAAGGCTATTCCTGTGGTTTGTCTTAGCGCTGGTCCCTTCTGCCTTAACTAATAGTCCTTTACATGAAGTTCGAGAACTAGCAATCTTCCCCCTTCTAGAACTAATCGCTGCTTTTGGATTTACCTGGGGGTTATTTAAATTTGTGGGACCAAAGTGGCGACTATGGACAATCTGTGGATTAATAATCATCATGGTGCTATCAGGACTGAGAACTTTTATTACCTATATTTACCTAGTTCCTCCACAAGCAGTTAATAACCAAAAATATATTCTTTTAGCTAGAGCTCTAGCTAAATACCAACAGGTGGGATTGGAAGTCATTACTCAATCTCCATCTAGCTCTCCTTATGTTTGGTATCTAATCGAAAACAAAACTGATCCAAGCTGGGTACAAGATAATTTAGTCCACTTTCCCCCTACTTCAGAAGGATTTATCCACGTCAGGAAACTAGGAAACATTACTTTTGAAACTATTAACTTAGGAGAAATTTACCAACAAATTGATATTAAACCGGTCATTGTCATTCTAAGACCAGAAGAAATGGCCTTTGAACAGTCAATTGATAAAAGGTGGACCTCTCTTGAAAAAATCTTTGATGACCAAGGAAAATTAGTTTATGAAGTTTGGGAAGTGGCCCCAGAAGATAAAAAAATTACCATTAACTAAATATCATCCCAGAGTTAACTATTTGAGAATGGTGACCATATCTTGCGAGGTGCCGGGGATGATGTTGGAACTCTCACTCAGTTTTCCTCTTTTGATAAATAAATAGTTGTATAACTATCGCTCCAGAGGTAATTACACCAGCACCTTGTCCCAAAATTAACACAGAATCTTTCTGATAAAACCCATGAAGCGTCCATAAACAATATGAAATGAAGGTCAGAACAATAAAAATCTTTGATAAGCCCTCAGTGGACTTTCTACGGTAGTTTTTTAAAAACTGATCGGGGAATCCTAGAATTTTAACTAAGATCCCCATAATGACAGTCGCTGATCCAATAAGTACAGGAAAAGAAATGTTGTTCATAGTCTAATTATTAACCTTGCGGAACGTTGTGAACAACGTTAGAGAGATTATACAGAACTATCCAGGATACATCTATATCCCAGACTTAAGACCAGTGCTAGCTACTTCTTGAAACGGTAAATCGTTTAAAAGCAAATAACGCTGCTAATAATACCGCCAGGAATAATGCATTAAACTGCATGGCAGACCTAATTCCAAAACGGTCACTTATCATACCCAAGAAAGGAATAAATAAGGCGTAAACAAACCTTCTTACTAAACTTTGAAACGATAAAATAGTCGCAGATCTTTCAGAAGGAATTAAAGCTAACGTCTTTTCACCTACCAGAGTTTGGGTCACAACGGTTATGATGCCGAATAAAGAAAATAACGGAATAACGAAAACGCTTGGGAAAATACCCAAAACAAGGGTAGAAAGCACAGCAGATAGGCTGATAACTACAAAAACTTTGTCTTTTAGCCATATACTCAATCTACCTGTTTGCGTTGAGCAGAAAGCAGCAACCAAGCTAAAAGCGGCGAAAATAAAACCAAAATACACAACAGGAACTTTAAGCATCTGTAAATAGGGTTGCGAAAACCAATTGGTTGCAAATACCAGAGAATTGATAATTGCAAAAAACAAAGTTAGCCACAAAACTTCACTATCAGATCTCACAATTTTAATACTCTCTTTGAGTATCTGGAGATAATTTGTTTTTTCTTCTCTTGGTAATTCTATTTTGGTTTTTGAAAACGATAGACTAAATAGAAATGCCACAAGAGTTGAAAAACCTGTCGCTATAAGTGTTAAGCCTAATGATATTGAGCCGATAAAACCACCTCCGATATTACCTAATGCTTGAAAAACTTGATTTAATCCCCTTACCCCGCCTTCTGTCTTGTTGTAATCTTTTTCTCTACCTAAGGATTTTAATGTTTGGTGAATAAACGCCCTGTCTGCCCCAGAAATAAAAGCCATTCCTGTCGCACAAGTTAATTCACCAATGACAAACTGCCAAAAATGAGAACTCGAGCCATACCAGAAAAGCCCAAGACTAAAAAACAGTGAGCCAAATATCAAACTTAATTTCTTGCCAAAATAGTCGGCAAAGCCTCCCGTTGGTAACTCAAGCAATAACGCTCCAATCGCATAAATTGATTGCAAAGTAAGGATTTGAGTCATGTCCAAACCCTTAGATTGCCAAAAAAGAACAATAACAGGAGAAAAGAAAGCAAGGCTATTAAATGCCTCAAACAGGTAGTATTTCTTTATGTTTCCCCTTAAACGAGCTTCGTTGTCCATATTTTCAATTATACGATTTTTGTAGGGAAAATTGTATAATTAAGTTGAGTTATGTCGAAGAAAAACAAAACACTACCAAGGCTATTAACAATCCGCCAAGCGGCGGAGATTTTGAATGTCCATGTTGAGACGCTAAGGCGTTGGGATAAAAGCGGAAAATTGAAGGCCATCAGAGTGAACGACAGGGGCGACAGGCGTTATAAACCAGAGGACTTAAAAGTCATCATCGATAATGATCAGACTTAGAAAATTGATAAAAAACACACCATACAATGACCATACAAGAAGAAATTATCGAGTGGGCGAGTAAAAAACTCCAACTGTGGCAGCAGGATGCCCTACGTAGGATTATTGAGTTCCCTTCATTATCTGACAAAGATGTTGGAGAATTGGTGTTGTTGTGTAAAAACGAATTTGGTATCGCAACGGACGATTCCCAAGCAAAACTCCAGGCGTTGCCAATTGAACCCGAAAGTCATAACTCAAATACTGAAGATAATAATTCAAAAATTGCTCTAACCTGTATTAAAGATGTTGTCGATATTAATGCTCTTGCCCCGAATCAAACAATTAGTTTCATTCAGAATGGTCTAACTGTCATTTACGGCGATAACGGAGCGGGGAAAACAAGTTATTGTCGCATAATTAAAGCGTTAGCGAGAGCACGATGTCAAAAGGTAATAGGTGACATCCTACCAAATTTTACGAACGATGAAGAAAAATCCCAGTCAGCGCAAGTTGACTACATTGTTGGGACAGAAGAAAAAACGCTCCAATGGTCCCCAGATAAAGATTCCCCTTCAGTTTTGTCGAATATTAGTTTTTTCGATTCTGAGTGCGCCTCAGTATACGTTGAGAAAGAGACAGATGTGGCATATCGCCCATGTGGGCTTGATATCTTGGATAAGCTAGTTCATTTTACTGATCTTGTTAAGGGTAAATTACTTCAAGAGGCAGGTATTCTCCAACAACAAATTTATATTCCAGCACAGGAATTTCACCCTAGTACAAAAGCGTACCTACTTGTTAGCAAGCTCGGTTCAGATGAGATAAAGACTGAAATGATTGGCCAGCTTTGCGACTTGAAACCCGAAGATCACAGAAGATACAAGTTTTTGAATGAAAACCTTACTAAGACTGACCCCGTACAAATTAATCAAAAGATTCGTGGATTATCGTCTGAGGTGACTAAATCAAAAAGCTTAAAGGATCACCTTGAAATCATAAGGACTACTTTTTCAAGCGAGGCCATTAGTGAGACATTAAGTCTCAAGAAGCAGCTAGAAACAGTAAGGCAAGTGTCTCAAGTCGCCGCTAAAGAAGCACTGAAGGATACCCTACCAGGAACTGGTAATGAAGTGTGGCGTGAATTGTGGGATGCAGCTCGACGGTATTCTTCGGTTGCCTATGAATCCAAACAGTTTCCTGTAGTGAACACGGCCAAATGCCTACTATGTCAGCAAGACCTGGACAAACAGGCGAGCGATAGACTATCTAAATTCGAAGCGTTTGTAAAAAATGATTTGTCTCAAAGAGAGGATGTCTTGACAAAGAGATTTAATGGAATTATCGACGGTTTTGTTGATTTCGATATTAACAATCAGTTTTACACATCAGTAATTGATGGTCTCACCGATGAAAAATTAAAGCAGTCAGTCAACAATTTTCTGATCCATGTGGGTGATTTAAAAAGCGAGGTAATTAAAGGATTAAAAACAGGCAGTGATATCGCATCTAGAGACCTGCTACCCACTTCAGAAAATAAAATATCTAAATACATCGCAGAATTAAATACGCAAATAGAATCATTACAAGATCTTGTCAAAAAGGACAGGTCTAAACTTGAGCAAGAACAGCGCGAATTGGAAGATAGGATAACCCTTAATAAAAAGAAACTAATATTAATTGGGCTACATAAAAAGCAAATCCAAGTAAATAAAATTCAAGCATGTGCGAACAAAATAAACACTGCTCCGATTTCAATAAAAAATGGTGATCTGACAGAAAAAGTAATCACAGAACAGTTAATTAATGCCTTTAGGGATGAACTGGTGAAGCTTAATCTCCACAGTATTGAGATAGAGCTCAAGCAAATTAGAAATGAAAAAGGCTCTTCTTACTTCAGAGTTTTGATTAAACACCCAAAAGGGAGAATCCTAAATTTAGGGAAAATTGCCAGTGACGGCGAGCATCGAGCAATTGCTCTCGCGGGATTCTTATCTGAGCTTTCCACTGCTGACCACAAATCCTCTATCATCTTCGATGACCCTGTTTCGTCGCTGGATCATACAAGGCGTACAAGCATCGCCACTCGGCTGATTCAAGAATCAAAAAGTCGCCAAGTGATTGTTTTTACGCATGATTTATACTTTTTGAGTTTACTTGACCAGTATTCTGAAGCAGAAAGCGTAGATACCGCATTTTGGTGGATTCGAGGAGAACTGGGTGGAAAGGGTGTCGTTTACGACGGTAAACCTTGGATTGCCATGCCCGTTAGTAAACGCATTGGATACTTGAAAAATAAAGTTCAACAGGCTAAATCTAAAAGAAAACTCAGTGAAGATGACTATATTGTCGAAGCACAGAACATCTACGATTTACTCAGACAATCTTGGGAAAGAGCAATTGAAGAAGTTTTATTTAACCAAGTAATACTGCGATATCGAGAAGGGATAGAAACTAAAAGACTAGATAAAATCACCGATGTCACAGTAGCGGATTGCGAAAAAGTTGCTTCAAATATGACTAAATGTTCTCGATTCAAGCACGATCAATGCCTCTCTGCAAATGTAACGCTACCAGAGCCAAACGAAATAGAACAAGATATTGCGACATTAGAAAATTGGATTTCCGAGTTAAGAGCTAGGCGCAAAGACTAAGCTTTATCACTCTAGCCCCGCGTGTCGGCTTGTATGGCTCCTTCGTGCCTGGAGTGGCATAGTTCACCGTTATTTAGCTTCAAACGGCTCGTTGGGGACGTTGTGAGCCGGTGTGGGCCAATGTCTTGAGTAGCTTCACCTGGAGTTCAATAAGAGCAACAAAAGTCCTGAGAATAAAACGTTTGAGCATCTTCATAGAAACCTTAGCGCATTCGGGCCCTGGCAATGGGTCCTTCGAGCTCGTTAGAGAAGTTGATGAGTTGGCCACCGCTAGTAAAGGCAATACTTAGGCTAGGCTGTTCTTTGGATTCGTAGACCTTAATGCAAGGAACACCGTTACCGTTAAGGTATAAGCCAGGAGCGTTCTTGTCTAAGTCTTCGCTACACGTTTCGGTAGGTGGATCTAAGTGGACAGTTCTGGCTTCCCCTTTCCAAATGAGGAAATAATTTACCCTACCATTTCCTCCATCTTTTTTACCGGTCTCCAGTGTTAATTTAGAGAGATCGATGTTTCCTAAAGCCACTGAATGTTTGGCAATAAAGTTACGAGTTAACTGTTCAATCTCTGCTTGGCTGTATTTACCACTGTAGTCGTATTGTTTCTGATCGCTAAACCAACGTGAGCCATCGGCTTTATATCCCCAGGTTCCAGGAGTCTCGTCTACCTGGAGGATGTGGTTTGTTACAGAATTAACAACAAAATAGGTTGAATCAACAGAGTAAGTCTCACTCTTGGCAGGAACAAGCCGGTCCTCTTCCAGGTTGTAGAAGGCGTCATTGCATTCGTACTTCACCACGATAGTCGGCATTTCCAGGAAGTCACGAACGGCAGCCACTGCTTTCTCTCGCTCTTCAGCGCTACGAGCCGTCAGAGAACAGAGCTTATCAGACAATTCACGGCTGGCCTGAGAGTCATGTTCCCGATATTTGGGATCCGTGTCCGCAGTTTGGGTCAATTCTTTAATTTGTTGAAGCTTCTGGTCCTGAGCTTGTTGCACCTTAACCGACTGAATCTTAGGACGAATAAGCCAGAAGGCAGAGCCAAGAATAACCAAGAGTACGAAGGCAATAGTCAGGGGTTTGTTTTGAGTCATTTTCATTGTCATATTTTGTCCTCCTCAAGAGCTAACTGATAACGTGTCGAGATGTTAGCTTCCTTTGCCTCAAGATGTCAAATCGAAACACGTTGCATCACCAGGCTAAGTCTAACACAAATGATGACAAGGAGTCGGAGGTAAAGAAGACAAGGAGTCCC
>Ga0172379_10000857_pt1 | contig 69249 bp, 64 predicted proteins | sample GrowelOW334metaG_FD_119756 | JGI IMG/M metagenome (GOLD analysis project Ga0172379, IMG submission 119756) | Groundwater microbial communities from an aquifer near a municipal landfill in Southern Ontario, Canada - Groundwater well OW334 metaG | ecosystem: Environmental > Aquatic > Deep...
TTTATTTTCCCAACATATTGATTTACAAAGAATTACTGTAGACATGTTTTTAGAGACAAATATATGTTCAACACCGCCCTAACAACTTTAAATTCTTCCATAGCCCTTGCTAATACTTCTAACGCAACTGGATGTTTGGCTCTATCGGAGTTTGTTCATCAGCCACTCCAGACAAATAAATTGATAAAACACTATCAAGCTAAGGAGTATCTTAAATTTCAACAAGAGCATCACATTGACAAAACGTGTCGTATGCGCGAGGCAGCTGATCTTTTAGATACTTTAGAATCAAATGGCTTCGTTGTAAAAAAATTTCTAAATGGCCAATTAGTGGAGATAGAAGCAACTTTTCCAAGCACTCTTCCCAATGAAAAACATCCTTCTTTCTGGCAAAAAATTAATAATGCTTTTTTACGGCTAACCAGCTTCGATACTGAGAAATTTCAAGGCGAAACTGATCTTCTGAATGCCATTGATGAAAAATATATAGAATACCGACTGCAAAATACTTTTTTAGAAGAACAAGAGAAATTACGTACTGATTCCACACGTTTGCCAACCAACTGCACCACCCTCCATGCAGAAGTAAAAAATATAACTATGCGCGCAGAGAGTGGTTATAAGGTAAATGGGAAAAATTATTTCGTTGCTTATGGGTGCGGTGTAGACGAGTATTATTTATCAAATTTGGTTTGGAATATTCTAGCTTCTAACAAAATAAAATTTATATTGCATGAGACCGAAGGCATTACTGCTTTCACTCAGCAAGAAGTGGTCAATGGACATGTTAAGCTCAAGTATGATCCGCTCTATATTCCTACTCCCAACAATAATCTAGACGATACAACTTCCTTTTTATTTTTCGTTAAAGATATTGTTACTGGAAATACGACTGAACCACAACGCGTAGCAATATCTTTCGAAATGAGTTTTGGTACTTATTTAGTGTTTGGACTTGCCTTCTTTCTAACAGCCATCATTGTTGGAAGCTGCGTCTGTGGCGCTATAAAATGTCTCTGCGATTGTTATACAGCTGCACATGAAAAGAGAAACAATGGCCCCAGTATTACCAATCTAGCAAGCGCAGAGGAAAAAAAACCTCTACTACCGCACTCTTCGCCCTATAGCAAACCCATCCCGCATAAAGCGTTAGCTAGTCGTCAACTAAATCCATCTATGCCTATCGGATCTAGTAGTGCGCCAATCTTTGGAAATAGCTCACTATTTCATCACGTGGTGCCAAAAGCACAAAACAAATCGATAAACGCTAATTATGTACCAATGCATACATAGGAAATTCAAGAACCCAACTTTATTTTTCAACTCATTGATTTATAAAGAATTATTATAGACATGTTTTTGGGCAAATATCCCGGTCTGCCTCTACTTGTCACTTACTCACAAGATATGCTAGATTAGAGACTGGTTTCAATCTTGTCTCTACATGAGGATTAAATTGTGTCAAATTTTTACGAAGACAATAAAGACATTGCATTCCATTTAAAAAACATGGATTTGACGAAAATCGTCCAAATGCGAGAGGACAATTTCGCGCAAAAAGCTTCTTTTCCCGAAGCGCCTGTGGACTATAAAGACGCCATAGATAACTATGAGAAAGTATTAGAAATTACTGGCGAAATTGCGGGAGAATTTATTGCCCCCAGAGCTCCGGACGTAGACGAACAAGGCGCTGAATTTAAAGATGGCGAAGTGATCTATGCCAAAGGCACTAGTGAAGCCATAGACCGCTTGCGCAAAGCTGATTTAATGGGCTTTACACTGCCACGCAAATATATGGGTCTTAATCTACCTAAAACAATCTATGCTATGGCGATTGAAATGGTTTCCAGAGCCGATGCTGGACTAATGAACATCTTCGGCCTACAAGAAATATCTGACACTATTTACCGCTTCGGTTCAGAAGATCAAAAAGAACGCTTTTTACCACGCTTTTCACGCGGCGAAGTGTTAGGTGCTATGGCTTTGACAGAACCGGATGCTGGCTCAGATTTACAAGCTGTAACGCTGATGGCCACCGAAAAAGACGGTAAGTGGTATTTAAATGGCGTCAAACGCTTCATCACCAATGGCTGTGCTGAAATATCGCTAGTTTTGGCTCGCTCCGAAGAAGGCTCAAGTGGTGGTCGCGGACTTTCGCTATTTATCTATGAACGTGATAAAACCATGCGCATTCGCCGTATTGAAGATAAATTAGGGATTCATGGCTCGCCAACTTGCGAAATGCAATTTAATAATTCCCCTTGTGAACTAATAGGCCAACGCCGCTTTGGACTTATAAAATACACAATGGCACTAATGAATGGCGCAAGACTAGCAGTGGCTGCACAAGCTTTAGGCATTGCTGAAGCCGCCTATCGCGAAGCTGATTCTTACGCCAAAACCCGCATTCAATTTGGCAAACCTATCCGTGAAATTCCAGCTATTTATGAAATGCTAACTGACATGAAAGTTTCTCTTGAAGCTGGACGCTCTTTTCTTTACGAAGCTGCTCGCTTAGTTGACATCAAAGAAGGCTTAGAGGAGACAATAGAACATCATCCAGAACGTAAGGCCGAGCTACAAGAAGAACAAAAGCGTTACACTAAATATGCTGCCCTCTTTACGCCAGCTTTGAAAGCTTATACCACAGAAATGGGCAATCAAGTTTGCTACGATGCCCTGCAAATTCACGGTGGCAATGGTTTTATGCGCGATTTTAACATTGAGCGCCATGTTAGAGATGTTCGTGTCACAAATATTTACGAAGGCACTACACAATTACAAGTCGTAGCTGCCATAGGCGGGGTTGTTTCTGGTGTGCTTTTTGAACGTTTAGATGATTACGAAAAGCAAAATGATTTCTCTAGCGTCAGTGATATCCACACAAAGGCCAAGGAACTGCGTAGCTACTTAGAAAAAGCTCTTAATTATCTCAAAGAAAGAAATGACAAAGCTTATCAGGAATATCACGAGCGCCGCCTAGTCGAAATGGGCAACGACGTTATAATGAGCTATCTTCTGTGCATCGACGCTTTAAAACTAGATCGCAAAAAAATCATTGCACATCTCTTCATCAGCAAAGCCATACCGAGAGTCAAAGCGAGTATGGAGTTCATTCTCTCTGGCGACCATAGCGTGGCGGAATTTCGAGAGAGTGTTATATGAGAATTGGCATACTTGGAGCCATGAATGAAGAAATCGCCCTGCTTCAAGAGATCATGGTAGTCAAAAGTATAAAAGAGCTAGCAGGACGCATCTTTTACATAGGATCAATTAACAATATCGAAACAGTTTTGGTGTTAGCTAAAGTAGGCAAAGTAGCCGCAGCCATCACTACCACTCTTTTAATCCAAGAATTTGCTGTAGATGCCATTCTTTTTACTGGACTTGCTGGAGCAGTTGCTCTTGACCTAAACATTGGAGACATCGTTGTGTCCAATACTTTAGTTCAACACGATTTAGATGCTAGTCCCATTTTCCCACAATACGAAATTCCTTTACTCGGCATATCTTCTGTAGATGCCTCTCAGATTTTAAATCAGCAATTGCGCACAGCTATTCAGCATTTTCTACAGAATTCTTTTCACCAAAACATTGAACCTAAGATGCTATCTTCTTTGGGGATCACAGAACCAAAACTACATTTTGGAACCATTGCTAGCGGCGATCAATTTGTGAAAGAGGCGGCAATAACGCATAAAATTCGCACTGACTTTACAGACGCCAAGTGCGTGGAAATGGAAGGGGCAGCTGTTGCACAAGTTTGTTACGAATGGGGCTTGCCTTTTTCAGTTGTGCGTATTATCTCCGACAAAGCAGATCACTCAGCTGATATAGATTTCCCAAAATTTCTTGAAGTAGCTAGCATATATTCCAGAGAAATAATCAATTCTTTGCTGCAATCTAACCTCTCACTTAAATAGGCAAATTGTCATGCAATAGATCAATTAATTTAGATGTAGAGTAACAAGAAGTTTTACTCTTTGCTCTAAATCAAATTCAGTTTCTTCAATTCCAAACTAAGATTTTCCGGAGAAGTAAAATGTAAACCATGCATACCAATGTCCTCCGCACCTTTGACATTGACTAATCTATCATCGATAAATACCGTTTCCCCAGCCTTCAATCCATTACGATTTAAAAGAATTTTATAAATTTCCGGATCAGGTTTTATGACTTTCTCCTCCCCCGAAACGACAATATCTAAAAAATCCTCTAAAAAAGCAAATCTACTTTTGGCATGATGAAAGGTCTCGCAAGACCAATTGGTAAGAGCGTAAAGATTAATTTTATTTTGCTTAAGCTCTTTTAAAATCGCTACCGTCTCAAAGATTTCACTACCTAGCGTTTCTGGCCAACGTTTTTGATAAGCCTCGATTAAATGCTCTTCGTGAGGATATTCTTTGGAAAACTCTCGTATCGTCTCATTCAAAGGCTGACCAATATCTTCTTTTTTACTCCATTCTTCATTGATGACACGCCCTAAAAAATCTTCCATTTTAGCTTCATCGGGAATCAATTGTCGATAGAGATACCGCGGGTTCCAATCAATTAGTACTCCGCCTAAATCAAAAACTACATTTTTAAAAATTAATTTATTATCTAACATATTAAATTTGCGGTAACTCCCAACGATCTTTAAATTCTTTGTAAATAGTTTCTGGTAATTGTACCAAAACTGGCTTATGAGATGGTTCTAGCCAAACACTAATTTCTTTCACTAAATTCACATCCAAGGAGGTGCAACCTAGCGTCGGAGCGTTAGCGGCCCCAGCATGTACAAAAAAACAAGAACCAGATCCTGGTGTAGGATGTTCATAGTTATTATTAATCACAAAACCAGCTGTGTAGAAACCATCTTGCATAAGCTTATACATATCTTCTGCGCTAGACCAATCTTTTTGCACAGATTTAGTATCGACTAGGCGATTATAAAACTTAGATTTTGGATCATCTGGACAAAAAGTTGTATTAGCTATTTGCACATAAGGCAATTTAACTTCTGCATCTTTGGCATTATCTTTGCCAAAAGCTAAATTAATAGCAAAAACCCCGACTGGCGTTTTCTTGGCTCCTTCCACAACCTGAGGCCCTTCGGTTAAAGCAGATCCATGTAGACCAATGCCCCAACCCATGCCATTAGCGCCTAAATTAACTGGAATAGCGTCGCCAACTTTGCGCCAAGGATATTTAAGCGACGCTCTTTCAAAACGTTGTAGATTGCCACTAGTTGCATTCCAATCTTTAGCTGTAACCAAAACCATCTGCGTCGAACCATTGGTCGGATTAATCAACCAACCTTTTAAATTGGTTTTGACATAAAAAGCCGCTGCCGCTAGAGCCAATAAAACAACAACAATAACAGTCCAAATAATTTTTTTGCGCATAAAAATTCTCCTAAAATATAAAGTTACAACAACAATAATCATAATCCAGGATAGAGTTAGAAAGCAATTGAAAGTATGGGCAGATCATATCGTGACTTTTAGCTTATATATTAAAACGTCCCATACGCAATAGTCGCGTCTAGTTCCGGAGCATAATACCGCGTCCTTCCTTCCTGTCTTGCTGTAACAAGAGTATATTGTGCCAGTATAGCCAAAACATTAGAAACATAATTGGTAGCTTTATTAACTTTTTTTGCCAATTTAGTGACCGACACTTCGCCCAACTCTACCACTGCACGTAAAACTTGCTCCTCGCCATGCGATAGCTTATTGCGTTTGACTCTATCTTGCGCTAATTGAACTATCATCGGTTTTGCAATATCTAAAGTAATGCGATCAGTTAAATCGCCAACTGATAACGCATTGAACAACCGTCGTAATAGTCCAAATATGTAACGCAATCGTCCTTTGGTAATATCGTAAAGATATGAAAAAACCACCTCATCAATTGGAAACTGAGCCTTAGGATTAACGCGATAGTAGTTTATCCTTTTGTGCACCAATTCCATAAACTCTGTTTTTTGTAACGCGTTGATTTCTATTTCATGGCCGATTATGTCGTCTAATCGATCGACTTGTTGGGCAATGAATGGTCTTAAACCTACATCCCCCACTAATAACCAACTGATACCGTTCGTTTGAAAGTAATCTCGCATTGCATTGAAAAGATATTTTAGATGGTCTTCGTTATGAATAGTTCCAACATCAAGATTATTTAACTGTATTATTGTTCCGTATTTGTACCCGGCGGACTGAATAAGTGCGGATAAATCTTCTAAATGATGTCCCAACACAGATGATGGAACTATCGTTGGCTGCGAAACAATACCGCTAGATTTACCATAGTTAACGCCAAAACCGAAAGCAGAGATACCAAAAGAACGGTAAGCTTCAGCAATCCGTAACGATAAAGCTTTGGTTTCTTGAAAACGTTTATCCTTAACTATTTTAGATGGTAAAGATAATTCTATTTCGCGCACGATGTTAGAAAGTATGACAGCGAGTAAAGTTTCTAAATTCCAATTTGGTTCAACACGAATTTCATTTTTAGGCGTAAAATATAATTCTTTTGCTTGTGCAGAAAACCGTAAATAATTTGCAAAAGAAGTAGTTCCTATACCTCTTGCTCCTTCAATAACAACTAGCACATTTTTTTCACCCAACACAGCATCGCATGTTTTAATATCAGCTTTATGCCCAACATATATTGGTAAAGTTACTTGAGAGATTGGATCAGTTGAAAAAGGGTTTTCTTTAAACCCCAGAGACTCCCATTTCATAATTTCCTCGCAATAATAGTCAATATTACACAATATTACACTATTTATCTACATTATACAATTATTTAATTATATAATACATTTCCCGTGAGGTATTGTGTAGCATTTAGGAGAAAAATCGACATATTTTTACCATCCATTATGATGAATCCGCGTTTTGTCAAAACGATCTGCTGCAACCTGCTCCACATCCGTATAGCCAAGTGGAATAATATTTAATGGAAAAATGTGGTCTGGCAAATTCAGCATTTTGCGAAGGCCTGCCACCCTATCTTCACGCGGAAAAGCGCTAACCCAAACAGCACCAAGACCCAAAGCTCGCACAGCAAGTAAAATATTTTGTGTCGCTGCTGCCATGTCTTGCTGCCAAAAAGCCGGATTTTTAGCAGTCGAAGAAATATCGGCACAGGGAACTATCGCCATGGGCGCCCCTAAAAACATCTGTGCATAAGGGTGAAATTCTGGCACTGAATCTAACTTAGCGCGATCATCGATAACAACAAAATGCCAAGGCCGACCATCGCTTGCCGACGGCGCGCTCATAGCCGCCCGCAAAATCTTTTCAATAATCTCCGCCGGAACTGGCGTAGGTAAAAACTTACGCACGCTGCGGCGTGTAAACATAGCTTCAAAAAGTTCCATAGTTTTCTCCTAATGAAAATTAATATATAAACTTATTCTAACACCTCATTTTTTGGTAAGATACTCAAAATAAAAAAACCAATCATAAGGAAGGACTATATGCCAAAACAATTGAACAACGATGAAATCATCCGAGCTGTAATTCCAGAACACATTTGCCAGCTAATTGGCCAAAAATATTATAACAAAATACCCACAGCTGTTGATTTTGAACACATCATTCACAGTAAAACATTTTTAGAAAATCCTACTGACGACATCGCCCTCTTTAGCGATCACGGCTTAAACCATGTAAAAAACGTAGCTGCACAAGTACCCACAATTTTGCGATGCGTACAGGGAATTCACATACCAAAACGTAGTCCAACCCGACTGAAATTCATGGAGCAATATGGCATTATTTTAGGTTTTATTCACGACATAGGCATGTCGAATGTTTCAGCCTTTGGACGAGCTATGCATGGAGAATTTGTAGCACAAGAAGTTTTCATGCCCAATTTTGAGCCTATTTTTAAGCTTCTTTGGGAAGAAAATATAGGAAATATCCCTTGGCTTCTATCTAATTTACATAGCGAAAAACACTTGGTAGAAAAACCTAAAGTTGTCTTTAGAGAACTTCTCGCCCTCGCCTGTTGCCATCGTAAACAGCTAGTCCCTGTTAGTGTTTTAAACAGCGCCTCCGCTTTACAAGCTAAAGTACAATTTTTCATATCGAACACTTTAGAACATCAATATGAAGATAAAAAAAATCCAAAAAACACACCCAAAACTGACAAATCAAATAATAAAATTTTAAAACGTCTTGGTCTATTCTATAAAAATTTCCCTGAAGCATCCTTTAGTTGGTTAAAAAGCAACGACAACAAAATTCAAGAGTTAATTTTCGATATTGTAGACACAATAAGAATTGTGCGTTGCGCTGACGGGTTGCGCCAACGCGGTACAGAACTGAAAACGTCAGCACAATTTCAAATTTTTATTAATCAATTTACAGCAAGCGCTGTTTACTCTTTAACAAGCAAAGATGGTCGCATGTATTTTCTGGAATCAGAAAAGTCAGTAAATAGCGGCGAATCTAATGTTGCTAATATGTATTTCACCAAAGAAGGCGATTTGCGCTTTTCCTTCCATCGCGGCTATTTTCATTCAGAAGAAGCCACTGAACGTGGCCTTTTGTCTCTACAAAAATTAATCATTCAACTGGACAATGACATATCCGACACATTTAGCCGTATTGGACTTACTAATGACAAAGAAAAATTTAAAGCACATAAACGCCCCTCGCTGCTTCTAGAAACAACCGAAGATAGACCTAAATTCACTAAGCGTTTGGTTGAAAACATAGTAAAAGCCAAACCTGAACTCGCTAAATTCATAGTTCAAGTACCATCTTTGAAATTAGCCTCACCTACAGAATATTCTGCGTATATGAATGCTGATTCCGTTACTTGGAATACGAAAGAAAAACGCTCTTTTCTGAAAAAAATTGCAGCAAACGGCCATAAAATCACACAGATTGACATAGAAAAAGCTTTTACCCACAGCAAAATAATTCAAATTAAAGCCAACGCTTCTGTGTTTGACGCTAAAACATCACCTGCATTCGTCTATTTCCCATTTTCTTACGGCTTAGAGGGCTACCCTACTGGTAGCTATAGTCCATTCAAAGTCGCTCCCTGGACGCCATTAGGAAGCACTGGGGCTATTCGCGGCGACATCCGCAATGCCACTGTTGTAGCCAAAAAAAATGTGAAATTATTAATGATACCCCAAGAAGATTATTTGCAATACTGGCATGCAATGTATTCGGTAGACGAGTTCGTAAAGGCAATCAAAGAAAAGAAAATAATGTAGGGAATAGGCATTCCTACTCCCTACTCGTCATTATGGGTTTGATCGGTTGAAAAAATCTTGATTTTCGCCTTCTGCATCCAGCCATTTATCAAAGTGGAATATTCGTATTGCCCTATTTTGCTCTTTAACCCTTCGGCAAAAGAGGAGCGTTCTGCAGATGGCACAGTTTTCGTATCGCCAAGATAAACTTTATCCAAAATTAAAACAGCCAAGTCGCCATTAGATAGCGGTAGGGAATAAGCATGCATATTCCCTACCATAGTTAATTTAAACGCGGCTTTTAGCATTTCGCTAGACAATCTCTTGTCTTGTCTAGTTACCCCAGCTGCGCTTTGCAAAGTTAAATTATATTTCTTAGCTACTTCCACTGGTTTAGAACCGCTATTTAGCGCTGCCAAAATATTTTTCGCAGTATCTTCTGCCATTTTTTGAGCTTCTTCTGAACGTAATTTTTGTTCTATAACGCTTCGCACTTCAGCCATAGACCTTACTTTAGCAGGAATGTGTTCTTTAAGACGTAAAACCACTACATCGCCCGATGCAATTTCTATTGGGTTGCTGTTGTAACCCTGCTTCAGAACAGCATCGCCAAAAGCAATTTTGAAAATCTTGGGGTTCGCAGCAAGACCAGATTTTCCGCCTGTGCGGGTAAAAGATTCTGTCTGACGAATGGGCAAATTTAGCTCTTTGGATGCGGGGAGCAAAGAATCAGAGTTTGTGTAGGTCAAATCAGTTAATTTGTCATTAGCTGCAGTAAAAAGCTCTAAAATTTTGCCTTGCATATAGGCTTTTTCAACTTTGGCTTGAACTTTGCTCAAAGGCTCTGTTTGAGCAGCATCAACTGCTAAAATTTTCACAACGTTGTAGCCTTCTTGCGTACGAAATGCTTCTGAAACTTGTCCGGTTTGCAGTTTTTCCACTTCTGGGGCAAGGTCAGATGCCATTTGGTTGTGTGCTAACTTTGTAATGCTATAATTACTTGGCATCAATGTAGCAAAATCACCACCAGAACGCGCATCTTTTGCTACGCCATCCAGTTTAGACTTAGCATTTGCAATGTCGCTTTCTTTAGAACCTTCTGGAAGTTTTATTAAAATTCGCGCCACTTGCCAACGTTTGGGCTGCGTATAAATATCGATGTTTTTTTCATAAAATTTATTAAGGTCACTTAAACTTGGCTTCTTCACTGTTTTGGCTAACTCGCTTCCGAGCAGTTCAAGATATTCAATACTAACGCTTTCTTCCGTCATAAATTCTTCTTGATGTTTTTTATAATACTCTTGTATTGCTGCATCAGTAATTTTAATCTGTGGTAAAAATTTATTTTGCAGAAGAACAAAATAACTAACATCGCGTTTCTCACGATCAAATGCTAAAGCTTCTTCAACCTCGCTCGGTAAAACAAAAGCGCTATCTGAGACAGCAGCATTGAGCTGGGCAGAAATCATCGTCTTACGCGTTTGGTCGAAAAAAGCTTCTTCGGAGTAAGACATGTTAGTAAGGATATTTTGAAATTTTTCGTAGGAAAACTGCCCATCTACTTGAAAATAAGGCATGTGTGTAACAATAGCACTGACTTGCTGATTACCAACATAAAGACCTAAATCTTCAAAATCACTAGATAGGACAGTATTGCGAATTAAATCTTGTAAAACCTGCTGCTTTAAAGATTTTTGAGCTTCTTGATCGAGATAAAACTTGCTACCTTGTTTAGCGACCATGGCTTGACGAGCTCTTTCATAAGCCGCCTTAAATTCTTGCTCTGTGATTTTTGTGCCGTCCACTTTAGCAACACCATCTTCAGCAGAATTTCCTCTAAGATAGTTTTGAATTCCCCACAATGCAAAAGTTATACAAATTAAGGCTACGATTACACCAGCAATAATGCCCTGAGTGCGTTCTCGCATACTTTGCAACATAGGATAATCCTCTGAAGAAAATGGCGGAGCGGACGGGGATCGAACCCGCGACCTCCTACGTGACAGGCAGGCGTTCTAACCAGCTGAACTACCGCTCCATTTCTATTTTGGTGGGTGCTGAGGGGCTTGAACCCACGACCCTCGCCGTGTAAAGGCGATACTCTACCAACTGAGCTAAGCACCCTCAAACTTACAAACTTAAATCTGCAAAAAAAACCTCGGTATTGCTACCGAGGTTTGATTTTAATAAAAATCGATTCGATTGCAATCTTACTTGTCAACCGCATCTTTTAGCTGTTTGCCAGCTTTAAACTTCGGTACCATTTTAGCACGGATGCTGATGGTCTTACCAGTACGTGGATCGCGGCCCATACGAGCTTTGCGTTTACCAACGCTGAAAGTACCAAAACCGACTAAAACGACAGGATCTTTCTTGGAAAGCGCTTTGGTTATGGCGGCAATTACCGCATCAACGCAACGAGCAGCTCCAGCTTTTGGAAGATCTGCATTTTTAGCTACAATTTCGATAAGTTCTGTTTTGTTCATTGTTTAGACCTCAATTTATCCATTAAACGATTGTTTATAAAAAAATCCTACGAACGCTGCGCGCCCGGGGAATCAGTTGCCCGTATAACATACCAATAGCTAAACCTGGCGTCAAGCGTGATCAAAAGAAATTTTTTATTTTTTTATGTAGACGTGCCACCAACCGTCAAAATATCTACTTTCAAAGTAGGTTGTCCTACATTTACAGGAACGCCCTGTCCTTCTTTGCCACAAGTCCCTACGCCAGGATCAAAAACTAAATCGTTGCCTACCATAGAAACTTTCGTCAAAACTTCCGGACCATTACCGATCAAAGCTACGTTTTTCAACGGACAGGTTATTTCTCCTTTTTCGATGAGGTAAGCTTCATTAGTAGAAAAAACAAAATTTCCCGAAGTAATATCAACTTGTCCACCGCTAAAATTTACTGCATAAATACCGTGATCCACCGATGCAATAATTTCTTCTGGCGTAGATTCACCTGGTAAAAGATAAGTAGCTGTCATGCGTGGCAGAGGAAGCGAAGCATAAGATTCGCGTCGACCATTTCCAGTAGAAACAGTCTTCATAAGGCGAGCATTCATTTTATCTTGCATGTAACCACGTAAAATTCCATTTTCTATTAAAACTGTTTTTTGTGTCGGCGTTCCTTCATCATCCATGTTAAGAGACCCCCTAAGTCCGCCTGGAATATTACCTTGATCCACTACTGTACAAACTGAACTTGCAACACGTTCCCCTATTCTTCCAGAAAAAACCGAACTACCTTTGCGATTAAAATCGCCTTCTAAACCATGTCCAACTGCTTCATGTAATAAAATTCCCGGCCAACCCGATCCTAATATGACAGGCATATTTCCTGCAGGAGCTGGTTTTGCACGAAGCGCTATATCCGCAACACGCACGGCTTCCCTGGCATACTTTAATGCTGTTTCATCTTTTAGTAAAAAATCATAACCAACACGACCACCACAACTACTACTACCGCTTTCACGTTTATCTTTATCTTGCAAAATAACGCTTACATTAAAACGCAGGCTTGGACGAATATCTGCACGCAGCGGCTGATTCATAGCTGCCACCAATATAACTGCATATTGCGCAGTTATACTCACTGCCGCATGCAGCACACGTGAATCAGCACGTAAAATTTCCGCATAAACATCTTTTAGCAATTTAACTTTGGCGGGTGTATTCAGTGTATTTAGCGGATTAAGTGGTGGATACAGTTGAGGGATAGTTGTTTTATTTTTATCGCTTGACACAGCACAAGAAAAACTCTCCCCACTAACTAGAACGCTGCGTGCAACTTGAATAGTCTTTTTCAAGTCTTCATTACTAATTTCATCACTATAAGCAAACCCAGTCTCTGCGCCTTTTATTGCTCGAATACCAACACCTTGCCTTATAGAAAACAAATTATCTTTAACAATTCCATCTTCTAAACCCCAAGATTCAGTTTGCAAATATTGAAAATACAAATCCGCATCATCGAGATCTTTATGCGATAAGGTTTGTAGCAGTTTTTCTACTTCTGTTAAATCTAAATCATTAGGATGCAACAAAGTTTTTGCAGCTAGGAGCAGATTAGTGTCGTCAGTTGCCATCAAGCAATCACTTGTAACTCTCGACCAACCTTAGCGAAAGCTGCCAAAGCTTTGTCGAGATGTTCTGTTTCATGAGCGGCAGAAACTTGCGTGCGAATACGAGCTTTGCCTTGCGGAACAACTGGAAAAGAAAATCCAATCACATAAATTCCTTCAGATAAAAGCTTATCAGCCATAAGCTTAGCCAGCTTGGCATCGCCTAGCATGACAGGAATAATTGGGTGTTCGCCCGGAGGAATAGTAAAACCTAATTTTTGCAAACCAGTGCGAAAATATTTGGCATTAGAATGGACTTTGCGACGCAATTCATCACCACTTTCTAATAAATCCAAAACTTTTATAGAAGCTGCAGCAATCATTGGCGCTAATGTGTTAGAAAACAAATATGGACGTGACCTTTGACGTAACCAATCGATAACTTCTTTACGAGCACTAGTGTAACCACCAGAAGCACCGCCCATAGCTTTTCCTAAAGTTCCTGTAATAATATCAATACGGCCCATAACACCGCGATACTCATGCGTTCCGCGACCCTTCTCCCCGATAAAACCAACTGCGTGGGAATCGTCAACTGCGACCAAAGCTTCATATTTATCTGCCAAATCACAGATAGCCGACAAATTAGCAATGGTTCCATCCATAGAAAATACGCCATCAGTCATAATTAATTTAAATCGACAGCTTTGCGCTTCTTTTAATTTCAATTCCAAATCTGCCATATCATTATTGTTATAACGATATCGCTGTGCTTTACAAAGACGAATACCGTCGATAATGCTAGCATGATTAAGAGAATCACTAATAATAGCATCTGGCTCTTCTAACAAAGCCTCAAACAAGCCTCCATTGGCATCAAAACAAGATGAATAGAGAATAGTATCTTCCATACCTAAGAATTGACTTAAGCGCTTTTCTAATTCTTTATGAATAGTTTGAGTGCCACAAATAAATCTTACAGAAGACAAACCAAAACCATAGGTATTTAAAGCTTCTTGAGCAGTGGCAATTAAAGCTGGATGATTAGCTAAGCCTAGATAATTGTTGGCGCAAAGATTAATAACCTCAGCACCGGCTTTAACTTTGATCTCTGCACCCTGCGGAGATTCTATAACTCGTTCGTTTTTATACAAACCGTTTTCCTGTAGACCTTGCAAGGATGTGGCTAGATTATCGTAGAATTGTTTACGCATGGTTTTATCCTGAAGAAAAAAGAAAGAAAAAATGGTGCCCGGGGCCGGAATCGAACCGGCACGACCCTTACGGATCGAGGGATTTTAAGTCCCTTGCGTCTACCTGTTTCGCCACCCGGGCGTTTCAATGGAGGCTGGAGACGGAATCGAACCGACGTCTACGGCTTTGCAGGCCGCTGCATAACCACTCTGCTATCCAGCCAAAACAAATTAGGCGACCCTAAGCCGCCTAATCGTTTTTATTTTTATTTTAAAATGGAGCGGGAAACGAGACTCGAACTCGCGACCCCAACCTTGGCAAGGTTGTGCTCTACCAACTGAGCTATTCCCGCGTTATATACCCTTCGTCTTAGGGACCCTTATTATTCCTTTTCTTTTGCCATTGTCAAGTCTGGCCATGCAGTTTTTAAATACATATACATCGACCAAAGTGTCAAAAAAACTGCCGCATAAAGCAAAATAACGCCAGCAGCAAACCAATATCTCGATCCCGCCGGCTGGTACATAAGCAGGCACACTAGCGCGAGCATTTGCATAAAAGTTTTGATTTTTGCCACAAATCCCACTGCAACACTCGTCCTTTTGCCAATTTCCGCCATCCATTCGCGCAATGCTGAAACCACAATTTCTCTACCAACAATCACTGCTGCTGGTAATGTTATCCAAACTGAACCAAATTGCCCCACCAAAAGTACTAGTGCCACAGCAACAACCAATTTATCAGCTACCGGATCTAAAAAAGCGCCGAATTTAGTAATTTGTTTTAGGCTACGAGCCAAATATCCATCAAACCAGTCGGTAATAGCAACAATAAAAAATATAAAAGCGGCCAAAAAATGCGTAAAACGCCATGGCAAATAAAAGCAAAGCACAAACGCCGGTAGCAAGAAAATGCGGATTAACGTCAGCAAATTCGGTAAATTAATTTTATTTTTTCGATCCTTCATAATTTTTATTGGGCGCACACAAGATGCGCCCCTACTCGTTTGTTCTGATTTCTTTGGCGGCTTTATCTAACACGCCATTCACATATTTAAAGCCGTCTTGCGAACCAAAAGTTTTGGCTAATTCCAAAGCCTCGTTTATTACAACTTTGTAAGGCGTTTCTAGATTATACATCAATTCGTAAAGAGCTAAACGTAAAACCGCTAATTCGATTGGATTTAGATCGGCAAGTGGTCGATCTAGAAATGGCGTCATTTTAGCGTCTAATTCCTTACAATTCTTCAGGATTCCTTGCAAAAGCTCCATAAAAAAAGCTTCGTCGTATTTAGTGCTTTTAGCAAAATCTGAAAACTGTGCGATTAAGCCACTTTCTGTATCTGCATTAAATTGCCACTGATAAACAGCTTGTAGTGCTAATTCTCGCGCTTTATGTCGTAACTTTGGATTCATCATTTTATTTATCCATACACTGGGAATTTTTTGCATAAATCCAAAACTTGCTTACGAACACGCTCTTGCACACTCACATTTTTTACATCATCCAAAATATCGCAAATCCAATTAGCCAATAGAACAGATTCGACTTCTTTCATACCACGAGTCGTAATCGCAGGCGTGCCGAGTCTCATACCACTTGTCACAAAGGGCGATCTTGGATCATTGGGAACAGAATTTTTGTTGACGGTAATGTAGGCGTTGCCCAGCGCATCGGCAGCATCTTTGCCTGTGATATCTTTTTTCACTAAATTCACGAGAAAAAGATGATTATCCGTGCCTCCTGAAACTAAGTCTATACCGCGCTTTAACAAAACTTCTGCCATAGCTTTCGCATTCAATAAAATTTGCTTTTGATAATCTTTAAATTCCGGCTGTAAGGCTTCTTCAAAAGCCACAGCTTTGGCCGCAATAACATGCATTAATGGCCCACCCTGCATACCAGGAAAAACGGCAGAATTTAGCTTTTTTTCTATATCGGGATTAGCTTTAGCCAAAATCAAACCACCACGCGGACCACGCAAAGTTTTGTGCGTTGTCGAGGTAGTAACATCGGCAATTTGCACCGGCGACGGATAAAGTCCAACGGCTACAAGACCTGCCACATGGGCCATATCCGCCACTAAGTAGGCGCCAACCTCATCAGCAATGGCGCGAAAGCGCTGCCAATCTACTATGCGAGAATAAGCCGAAAAACCCGCTATAATCATTTTGGGCTTATGTTCGCGAGCTAGCTTTAAAACTTGATCGTAGTCGATCTCACCTGTCTCAAGCTTCAATCCATATAGAACTGAATTATAAATCTTGCCCGAGAAATTAACTTTGGATCCATGTGTTAAATGACCACCGTCAGCCAAACTCATGCCAAGCACCGTATCACCATGATTAAGAAGCGCCATATACACAGCCGCATTGGCTTGCGAACCAGAATGTGGCTGCACGTTAGCATAAGCTGCGCCAAAAAGCTTTTTAACTCGCTCTATGGCTAAGTTTTCCGCTATATCCACATATTCACAGCCACCATAGTAACGCTTACCCGGATAGCCTTCGGCATATTTATTGGTTAAAACAGAACCTTGTGCCTCTAAAACTCTGGGACTTACATAGTTTTCCGAAGCTATAAGCTCAATATGCTCTTCTTGGCGCTTGGCCTCTTGTTGCATTGCCGACCATAAAGCCGCATCGAAATCCGCAATATTCATATTATTTTTGTACATACTTCCCCCGAAAAACGCACTTCAGAATACAACTTATTGATTTATAAAGAAAACCCATAGACATGTTTTTTTACAAGCGCTAGTTTAATGGAGGTTTGCATAGAGCGCAATGGGTTAAGTTCTTTTCTCAAGATAGAGTTTGAGCAGTAACTGTTTGCGAGTTTTCTGATGGCGGTTGAAAGGTAAACTTGTCATTCATAAAAAACACTGTATTGCCGGGTAAGGTCAGCGGGTTTATAATGAATTAAGGGAGGGGGAAGGGATCCGAACACAAAAATCAGCGGACCTTAACTTTAAATTATAACTCTTTGATTTTTAAGAAATTCTTATAGACATATTTTTGATAATTATGTACAACACGAACAAAGACAAAAAAATTCCCAAACAATTCATCATTCATAATTCATAATTTATAATTTTCCCCATCATGAACAACACGCAAGAAACCAACTATCAACTCCAAAAACTTCTCGAAACAATTCGTAAATACGACTATCACTATTACGTCCTTGATGAACCATTGGTTCCCGACGCTGAATACGATCGCATCTTTCAGGAACTAAAAGCTTTAGAAGCTAAACACCCTGAACTTATAACTCCAGATTCGCCGACTCAGCGCGTAAGCGGCACTCCCCTTAAAGCTTTCGCCACTATAAAACATCAAATTCCGATGCTTTCTTTGGACAATGCTTTTAGTTCAGAAGATGTTTTAGCTTTCGATCGCCGCAACCATGAGCGTCTAAACTTAGATGAAAAAGAAAAAATTACTTACGTTTGCGAACCTAAAATCGACGGCATCGCGGTAAGTTTAATTTATGAAAATGGCGTTCTAACCCAAGCTGCCACACGCGGCGATGGCGTTGTTGGCGAAGATATAACGCAAAACGTTCGCACTATTGCTAGCGTTCCACTGCACTTAAGTGGAAATAATTTCCCAACTTTTTTGGAAGTACGCGGCGAAATTTACTTCCCCACTGAAGGGTTCATAAAATACAACAAAACTGCCGAAAAATCTGGAGAGAAAATCTTTGTTAACCCTAGAAACGCTGCAGCTGGAAGTCTTCGCCAGCTCGATCCACAAATCACAGCCAAGCGCCCCTTGCAAATCTTTTGCTACGCTCTAGGCAGTGTAACTGGTATCTCTTTACCAGAAGAACACTTCGCTATTTTAGAACAACTTAAAGCCTGGGGACTTCGCATCAATCCTGAAATAAGACTCGCTCATGGAATTTCGGCTTGCTTGGATTATTATCAAGATATGATGCAACGTCGCTCTAGCCTCGCCTACGGCATCGACGGTGTGGTTTACAAAGTTAATTCTCTTAAATTACAAAAAGAACTCGGCTTTGTAGCACGCGCGCCGCGCTGGGCAGTAGCACATAAATTTCCTGCAGAAGAAGAAATAACGGAAATTCTAGATGTGGAATTTCAAGTGGGACGCACGGGAGCTTTAACTCCAGTAGCACGCTTAAAGCCAGTATTTGTCGGAGGCGCCACTGTCAGCAATGCTACATTACACAATATTGATGAAATCACACGTAAAGATATTCGCATTGGCGACAGCGTAATCGTACGCCGCGCCGGAGATGTAATTCCAGAACTTGTCTCGGTAGTTTTAGAGCGTCGCCCTAAAGATTCTAAACCTTTGCATTTGCCAAAACATTGCCCAATTTGTGGTAGCGATATAGTTAAAATCGAAGGCGAAGCCATTGCCCGTTGCAGCGGCGGTCTTTATTGCAGCGCCCAACGCAAAGAATCAATAAAACACTTTGCCTCCCGTGCTGCGCTAGATATTACCGGACTTGGCGAAAAATTAGTCGATCAACTCGTCGATTCCAAGCTCATCCAAAACGTTGCTGATCTTTATACTTTAAAATTCGAAGCTGTATCTAACTTAGATCGCATGGGAGAAAAATCTGCTCAAAAACTTCTCGCTGCCCTAGAAAAAAGTAAAACTACAACTTTAGCGCGCTTTATTTATGCATTAGGAATTCGCGAAGTTGGCGTTGTTACTGCAGAGTCTCTTGCCAATCATTTTGCAAGTATAGAAAATTTAGCCGCAGCCGATCAAACTAGTCTCGAAGCCATTTCTGATGTCGGCCCAACTATCGCGACTCACATCACTACTTTTTTCCGTCAACAACACAATTTAGAACTTATTAAAAAACTGCAAGAACTCGGTATTCACTGGCCTAAACCAGAAAATTCCGGCCCCAAACCTCTTTCTGGTCAAACTTTTGTTCTAACAGGAAGTCTTCAGAATATGACGCGCGAAGAAGCCAAAGAAAAACTCCTTTCTCTTGGCGCTAAAGTCAGCGAAAGCGTGTCTAAAAACACCACTGCAGTCATCGCCGGCTCCGACGCCGGCTCTAAGTTAGCCAAAGCCGAAAAGCTCGGCGTAGCGATTTGGGATGAAGAAGAATTCGAAAAAAAGATACGTGAGATGGCGAAATAGCCATCTTGCGTAAGATAATTCCCTAAAGTCTCGCGCAACACAATAATCCAAATAAATAATTTAAAAACACGGTATAGACTTTATTTTTAAATCAGCAAAAATATGCCGTATTTTCATAAAACAGTTTTTGTTTTAATTAACCAAATTGAGCAATATCCGCATGAAGATTACAAAAGCACAAAACTATACCGAACTTTTGCAAAATATTAAGCAACGAATTCATTCCGCTCAATATGACGCCTTAAAGGTTGTAAACCAACAACTAATCGAGCTTTATTGGGATATAGGAAAAATGATAGCAGAACGGCAAGAAAAAGATGGCTGGGGCATGTCTATTGTAGAACGTTTATCCCAAGACTTACAGAAAGAACTTGTTGGGGTAAAAGGATTCTCAGCTCGCAATTTGTGGTACATGCGTAATTTTTTCACGCTTTACAGCAAAAACACAAAACTGCAACCGATGGTTGCAGAAATAGGATGGTCACATAACGTAATAATCTTAACACGCTGCAAAGATAACCTAGAACGGGAATTTTATATTCGTATGACACGTAAATTTGGTTGGTCTAAAAGTGTCTTGATTCATAAAATTGCAAGCAAAAATTATGAAAAAATGCTTACAGGTCAAAATAATTTTGACAAAACTGTTCCAGAAATAATTCAGAAACAAGCGAAATTGGCAATTAAAGATGAGTATACTTTCGGCTTCTTAGACCTTGACATAGAACATAGTGAAAAAGATCTTGAACAAGCTATTCTTTCTCGCATGGATAAGTTTCTGCGTGAAATGGGCGGAGCTTTAGCTTTCGTGGGCAGCCAATACAAGCTAGAAGTTAGCAATACAGAATATTTTATCGATATTCTTCTCTATCACAGGCATCTAAAAGCATTAATAGCATTAGAGCTGAAGGTTGGGGAATTTTTACCAGAATATGTTGGAAAAATGCAGTTCTATTTAGCCGTGCTTGATGATAAAGTACGGGCTGAAGGAGAAAACCCTTCCATCGGCATAATAATTTGTAAAGAAAAAGATCGAGCAATAGTGGAATATACTTTAAAAACGAGTAATAAACCGATAGGGGTAGCTGAATATACTGTCTTGTCTAATGTTCCCCAAAATTTAAAAAAACAACTGCCAACTCCAAAGCAAATTGCAATTTTATTACAAGAGGTCTAAAAAATACCCGAAAGTTAAAAGTTATGATTATTCAATTCCCAAAAAAGAAAAAAGACTTTTCTTTATCTACAGAACTAGCAAGTGAACTGGATCGACTGGCAACACTTTCAAATAAAGAAATAGATCTTTCTGATATTCCAGAACTGGATTTTGACAAATTGGGTAATCCCGTAATTGGAAAATTTTACCGCCCCACAAAAAAATTAATCTCAATTCGCATAGACAGCGATGTTTTACATTGGTTTAAACAGTTCCCGCAATATCAAAAACTAATCAATCGCGTTTGCAGAATGTATATGGAGAAAGCGCGAGCCGCAAGATAATGGGCTCTAACCAGCTACTGTCTCATCAATAAACCCCAAAATCACTTTACTAAAAAGCTCTGGCTCTTCAATACAAGGCACGTGCCCTACCCCGCCTTCAAAACAAAAATACTTGGCATTAGGAATGAGCTTACTCAAATTGCGAATAAGGTTTTCCGGGAATATTTTATCTTCGTCAGAACCAATAACCAGACAAGGTTTATTAATCTTATGCACCCACGAACTTGCATCGAAATTTAAACAAGCATGCATTTGATTTTTAAAGCCGATAGCTGTGGCGGGATATTTGTTTTCAAATTCAGATTTAACTATAAACTCTATCAATCCGGGCCTACTTAAAAACTTATCTGAAAAACACCAACCAAGTCCGGCTTTTACTATAGCGTCCAATGGCGCTCTGGTTTCTATAAGTTTCAATTGAGATTCTAAAAGCAACTTAAACCCAACACCACTATACTTTTCTACAGAATTAGAAATTATGGCTGCTTTGGTAAGATCAGGATATTTGTAGGCCAACGTTTGGGTGATAAATCCACCCATAGAATTTCCAATAAAAGTGGCTTTATGTACATTTAACTCTTTGCACAACGCAGCTGTATCATCCGCCATCATGTCTACTGTATACGGATAATCAGGTCTGTCAGATTGCCCAACACCGCGATTATCAAAAACTATCACCCGATGATTACGTGTACATTCCTTAAGAAGCCCGCTCCACATCAAATGATCCCCACTAAATCCAGAAATAAACACTATTGGATCACCCTTCTCTCCGCTATATTCCTCGTAATAAAGACTTATATCTTTCACTTTTATTTTGGGCATTATGTTCTCTCCTAATTGGTTAGTGGTTCTTGTGTACCACAGAAATATAGCATGGAAGTAAGAGAAAATCTTACTTCGGTTTCACATTCTGTACCATAACAACTTCCTCTACCTGGCTTATTGAGTTGTCAATGACTCCTGATTCTTGATTCTGGTAGATATTTGAAGATGGCAAACTTAAAATATTCAAGAGCTCCGTTAGTGAATAACATGTAAAAGTCGCGGACTCTGGAACTCTAATAACTTTCGGCGATGTTGTGCCCATAGTTAATTTCCTAAATAAAAAAACTATCAATATAATTTTAGGCTCTTATAAAATAGCATACGAAACTTATCTCAGTACACTAAAAATGCAAAAAACATGTCTACAACAATTTGTTATAAATCAATAACTTATACTTTAAAGTTATGATCTTTCAGAAACCTCAGGCGGAATCTAGAAATATCTAAGTCTAATTTTTGGATTGATTATTTGTTATTTTTTGCAAGCAATTTCCGTCAAAAATGCCGTTTTTTACCACGAAAGATCTCTAAGCACCCCGTCATCCCGCGACCTGATCGCGGTATCCAGAAAATTCTAGCAGCCTAAGAAAGCGTTAAGTTTGGTGTGATAGAATGGCGGCAATTTAGCAACTTAACGAAAAATATGAGAAGAAGTTTATGGCTTGGCAAACCAAAGATCCTGAAATTGTTGATAAGGGCATTTTGCCAACGACTATTGCACCCTCTACAAAAGCACATACTTCTCCCAATACCAAAGTACAAAAGGTAAACCGAGCAACTTTTAATCTTTTTGGATTTACACCACCCCCTCCTACTTCGCCCCAAAGTAGCCCTAACACTACTTCGCCTACCAGTACTTCACCCACAGCAGCAAAATCATAAGTAAAAAAAAAGCCAAACCCGAGGTTAGTGGGTTTGGCTTTTGAGAAACTAACGTCAGACTAATTTAAATCGCAGAAACTGGAGTAGCAGTTCGATCTATACTTTCTGTCGCATTCTGCTGTGGATTTGGTGTCGCTTTAATACCTTTCTCAAGATTTTGAAACAACGAGTGCATTCCATAAAATGAGGTACCTAAGGGACTTTCATCCATATGCTGCTTAACAACCTTCAACACTTTCTCCATCTTAGCCACATCTGGTGGAAAATGCACAGATAGCTTACTCTTAACAATATGCTTTACAGCTGCGTTCAGAAGAGTTGCGTTTGTGTCAGCGTAGGATGCTAGCCTATCACCGCGGCCTTTCGCATCAAGCTTGTCAAACTCTTTAGGTGAAAACTCTTGCGTAGCATTTTTCTTACCAAAGAATCCAGCAAAAAAGTTACCAACAGCTGATTTAATTTGCGACCAAATACTTGGTTTTGCTTGGGAAGCATGCTCTTGTGTGACAACAGGCGCTGCATTTGGAACAGCAGCAGGCACAGTAGGAGCAACTGCAACTGGTACTGGAGCAGTAGGAGCAGGTGCACTGTCAATGTGTTGGATAGGTGCAACCGGATTTGTTGGCGTTGTTTGAGCAGTCGACGCTGCAGGTACACCTAGATCATCATGAAATTTTTTATGAGCATGTTTCGCTTTCGCCACAGCAACTTGTTGCTGAATAGAAGATGTTTGAGTTGCATGTGGAACGACCATGTTAACTGGTCTGGCAGATTCCGATGACGCCGGCGATTCCTCACTAAATTTCAGATGCCTATACTTCTCTTTCTTTTGATAAACTGTCTCTGCGAACTGATCAAACTTACCGACACCAGATCTGGGTGGGGTGCTAAGGTGGCCACCCTCTGGACTATTGTCAAGAACAACCCTTCGGTGACGATGCCGTTCCTTGGCCGCTGCAACACTGGCTTGGAAAGCGCTTGCAGAACGATCGGGTGTATATGGCATAAAAACCTCCTTTAAATGGAAATAATATTAAAATAATATAACATTCTTATATCGTAAATAAAAATAAAACATAATAAAATCTATAAGTAATTAGCTCTTGGTAGGTCGCAAACTCCTCGCTCTTGCAACCGATTCTTCATTAAATCTCTGACTAACTTCTTTATATTTTGCAATAAATTCTTCCTCTGGGTTATTACTGCTACTCTGTGCTGAACCTTGAACACCAAGTTCATCTCTACATGTAGATCTAACAAAAAAGCACAAATAGCGTGTATAGTTAAATGCCTCGGTACTATCAATAGCAGAAAAATCTTTCGCCCGAGCTAAAGTATCCACTGTCATAGGAAGATCAAAAGGATCTAACCCCATTCCTTGTTGCGGGTAAGCTTGAAGAATAGCAACTCTCAATCTCTCAGGTATTTTATATGTTTGTATAGCAGCTTTCACATTTGCTTCAGTAAGTTCGGAAGCTTTACTATTACTAACCCAATTTATCATATCCATCATAGCCTTCCTAGTTCCATATTTTTCCACTGCGTTTAGATCTTGAAACTGTTTGCTATTTCTTTCTTTAGCTAAAATGATTAGTAAACTAATAAATAAATCAAAATGTTGATCTGACCATATTTGGGTTATTTCGACTTCCTCTAAACTTGTGGTGCCTATAGTGCTCTGATGCGGATTTGATTTTCTCTCATCTCGTTCCTCTGATTCATTATCACTGTCCACTGGACCGTGACTATGAAACATGGAACTAGAACTTGCAGATAAAGGTGCTGGGGCTGCTGTTGAAGGATTTGCTACGGATGTACTACTAGTATTAGCGCCCTTAGAAAAAATAAATTTAGCTGGCGGAATAGAAGACTGCCGCGAACAAGGACCAGCAGAAGAGCTTGAGCCACCACCAACCATAGCCGTCGTTATCTGCGTAGCAGAACCCACTGCCGTCGACGAAGCAGCAGGAGAAGAAGAATGACTAACATCCGGCACTGTATTAGTTACTGAAAATGGATTGACCGCTGTGGAAGTTGGTGGCACCGCAGCTGCTTTTTCACCTACATGAGCTTGTGATAGCAAAGAAAACGGTGAAACAATTGCTGTAGTATTAGTTGAAGCTGGCTGCGACGACGAAGAAGACGAAGTTGCCGTCGGTGCGGTACTCGGTTTACTTGATGCAGTAGGATCTAAAAATGTAACTGTTGGCATCGGTTGATCTAAAACTGTCTGAACATCCACCATTCCAGTAGACGTCGCAAATTGTGTAGTTTTTGGATCTGTCACAACAACTGTTGTTGTACTCGTAGTAGTAGCGGCAATAGAAACAGGCACTGAAGCACTTGAAGTGCTCGTTGTAGGCTTAGGAGCACTGCTTTGTCGCCCTTCTGGAGGAGCTTCATGCTGTATAGGTGAAGCAGGACGAGGAACTGACGCAGTCGAAGAACCAGGCTGTTGCATAGGTTTAACTGGTGCGGATTGTGTCCTAACAACTGAAACAGAACCTTGCTCATGTTCCTGGTGCGCTACTTGTTCGACACTCCTAACAGGCGTAGCAGGATTACCATCATCTTTCAATAACGCCTGTTTTTCTTCTTTTTCTGTACAACAACAAAACATAACTTACCTCTAAAATATTTAACTCGATAGCTATTAAAAACTTGCTTGTTAAATAACGCGATATAAACATTCTCAAGAAGTAGCATACGTAACAATACTCACTCCTTGAAAAAATCCTCTCGCAGCTATCAAATTAAATATTTCAATCCAACGTTATCGCAAACAAATCAATTTGTATAAGTATAATCATAGCTCATGAACCTTAACGAAATCTTAGAAGAAAAAAATTTTTTTATTTTTCCTTAAGGTATTGTTTTTATGAAATTTTTTAAGAAAACCTTGTGTTTTCCCTTAAGAAAAAACTAATGCTTTTGAAAATCTTAAGAACTAAATATTGCTGTTGAATGGATTGTTGAGAGGAAAAAATCAACTAAAAATTTTGAAATACGCAACTAATAAACAGGCTGAAACGCAGTATTTGCGCTGCTTTTAACGAAAAATTGTTCAAAAAACCAACTAGAAAAATAGAGTTTTACGCTTGAATATAGCGCCAAATAACGAGGTTGTTATGGAACATTTGAAGAAATTCTCTTGGCGATTCTAGTAGACGCCTTGTTTTTAAAAACGCTAACTGAGTTTGCGTTTTATCGAAAAAACGCAAATTGCGTTTGCGTTTTGCGCCAACTCGTGGTAACCTATTCAAAATATAATAAAGTCAAAAAATGCAGGAAACACCTATGTTCAAACGAATACTTAAACTAGCCCAAAACTCAACTCAGAGCTTTTTCCTTTTTGGACCTAGGGGCGTTGGAAAAACATCTTGGATAAAAGAAAATTATCCAGATGCACTCTACTTTGATCTACTCAATGATGATATCTATCGCGAATTTTTAGCTCGTCCAGTTAGGCTTAGCGAGAAAATACCATCTGATTACAAAGATTGGGTGATTATAGACGAAGTTCAAAAAATCCCAGATCTCCTCAATGAAGTCCATCGGCTAATTGAAAACCGTAAGCTAAAGTTTATCTTAACCGGCTCAAGCGCTAGAAGCTTGCGTCGCAAAGGTGTTAATTTGTTAGCCGGGAGAGCCTTAACATATAACATGCATCCTCTAACTACCTTAGAGTTAAAAGATCAATTTGAAATCAATAAGTCGCTGGAATTTGGACATCTGCCGCTCGCTTACACCGGCAAACAACCCAAAAAATATCTACTAAGTTACATCAAAACTTACTTACGCGAGGAAGTATTGCAAGAAAGTTTAACACGCAACATACCATTGTTTGCCAGATTTTTGGAAGTAGCTAGTTTCAATCAAGGAGAAATATTAAGTTATACAGAAATATCCAGGGAAATAGGCAGCAATCGCCAAACTGTTAGCAACTTTTTTGACATTCTCGAAGATATGCTAATCGCCTTTCGCCTGCCTGTTTTTCGCAAAAGAGCTTCGAGGGATGTGATTTCGCATCCTAGGTTTTACTATTTTGACGTTGGAGTTTATCGCACAATACGCCCGCATGGTCTCCTCGATACCGCGCAAGAAATCGATGGCCCAGCGTTAGAAACCTTATTCTTGCAAGAAGCCAAAGCTTACAATGACTACTATGATTTAGAATATGAGTTTTATTACTGGCGCACCAAAAAGCAGGAAGAGGTTGATTTTGTTTTGTATGGAAACAAAGGATTTTGTGCATTCGAAATTAAACGCAAAGAAAAACTCTATTCAAGTGATTTCACCAATTTAAAAGCCTTTGCCAAAAATTATCCAGAGGCCAAATTGTACTTGCTTTACGGAGGGAACGAAGACTATCTAGAAGGCGATATACGCGTTATCCCTTACCAAAAAGCCTTGCTGCAGTTAAAGGATATTCTTTCTTAGAAAATAAAACCTTTGTACACGAGCTTTGATAATGCTCATAACGTCCGAACAAATTGGATATTTTTTGTTTCGTCATCCCGTGGTTTAACCACGGGATCCAGCGTAAAAATTGCATTCCTGGATCCCGCGATCAACTCGCGGGATGACGAACAATATATCTCCTTCAAGTTTTTGTGCATTTACCAAAGTTTGTCGTGTACAAAGTACAAAAACATGTCTACGCGTTTCCCTTTAAAATCAATAACTTATTTTTCTAAGTTAAAGTCTGGATATTTTATTCAGCTAACCAAATGCGTTAGTTTAAAAACTTCTCGACGAATCGCAAAAAAATTCTTATAGTTAGCCACTAATTAAGTTAGCCCAAATCAACAATAGAGGTTTTTATGCGAAGATATATTATCGCCGGCAACTGGAAAATGAATGGCAGCAAAGAAAGCGTGCGCGCTTTGCTAGACGGCATTAAACAGGGGGCCAAAGAAATTAATAATCCCAATGTCGACTGGATCGTCTTTCCACCTTTTGTCTTTTTAGACACAGCTGAACGTACTTTAGCAAACAGCACCGTAGCCTTTGGCGCACAAAATTTAAGTAACAAAGCTAGTGGCGCTTACACAGGTGAGATTTCGGCTAGTATGCTCAATGATTTTAGCTGCCGCTATGTTTTGGTCGGGCATTCGGAAAGACGCGTCATTTATGGCGAAAGCGATAGTTTAGTCGCCGAAAAATTTGTTGCGGCTTACAAAGCGGGAATTACGCCAGTTTTGTGCGTTGGAGAAACTTTAGAAGAAAGACAGCGCAATGAAACCGAAACAGTAGTATTTCGTCAATTAGCTGCTGTTTTACAAGCTACCGGCGGCGTAGATTGCTTTAGTCGCGCCATTATCGCCTACGAACCAGTTTGGGCGATTGGAACAGGCCTTAACGCCACGCCAGAACAGGCTCAGGCTGTGCATAAAGCCATTCGTCAAGAATTTGCTCGCCATAACACAAGTATTGCAGAAAATCTCCATATATTGTATGGTGGTAGCCTAAAACCAGACAATGCTAAGACTTTGCTCGCCATGCCAGACATAGATGGTGGCTTAATTGGCGGCGCATCGTTAAAAGCTGAAGACTTTTTGAATATAGGAAAAGCATGCAACCAATAATTTTTATTTTTCATATTTTATCTGCCGTAGCACTAGTCGCTTTGATTTTAGTGCAACACGGTAAGGGCGCTGATATTGGCGCGGCCTTTGGCAGTGGTGCTTCACAAACTGTGTTTGGAAGCCATGGCTCCACGCCATTTTTGATCAAGGTTACGGCTTTGATTGCGGCTTTGTTTTTTACTACAAGTTTAACACTTGGCTATTTGACAGCAAAAGAAGCTAAACTAGCGCGAGCAGCAACACCTGCGTTGCCAACATCTCCGCTAACGCTTCCGCAAAGTCAACCGGAGCCAATTGCACCGCCAGTTGCTCCAACTACGATTACTAAGCAAATAACTTTGCCAGTATTGCCAGGAACAAAGCCAGCAACGCAAAAAATACAAAAAACTGCGAGAATAACAAAACAGGTTTTGCCAAGTAAAACAAAATCTTAACTATTGACCATGGATAGACCCGAGCAGTTTGAGGCTTAGGCAAGGCGGCAAGGAGCGAACAACAGGATTGTATACAGAACATACATGACTGTTGTGAGCGACGCAGCCAACAAAGCATAAGCCCAAAATGAGAAGGGTATTATGTGCCGAAGTGGTGAAATTGGTATACACACTACCTTGAGGTGGTAGCGGCGAAAGCTATGCCGGTTCGAGTCCGGCCTTCGGCACCAATAAAAATAAAGACGCGATTATACGCCTTCTCTACCGCGCAAACATCTTAGCCACTTCCTGCCAAGTAATTTGCACCCAAGTAGGACGACCGTGGTTGCACTGCGCTCCGCGAGCGGTTTTTTCAAGCTGGCGCAGTAATTCATTCATTTCAGGAAGGGTCATTTTGCGATTAGCACGAATGGAATGATGACAAGCAAAAGTTTTTAAGATTTTATCGCGATAAATTTCTTTGTCGCCCACAACCTCATAAGCGGCTAAATCCGCTAAAACCTCGCGTACAAAGGCTTCTACTTCATCTGTCTTAAGTAGAACTGGCATTTGTCGCACTAGCAAAGTATCATCGCCTAGCATTTCCAAATCCAAACCTAGTTTTTTTAGCTCATCTTGATGTTCCGTAAAAACAGCGCTTTCTTTATGTGTAATTTTAATTGGAAGTGGAATAAGTAAACTTTGCGTAGTTATTTTATTCTGAGAAAAAGACTCTTTGAGCTTCTCGTAAGTTATGCGTTCGTGAGCCGCGTGCATATCAATTAAAACCAGACCAGCATTGCTTTGCGCTAAAATATAAAGCCCGTGAAGTTGTGCAACAACTTCGCCCAAAGAGTTTTTGGAATTTTCTGATAACTTCTCCAAAACCTGGCTGGGGGTGGAATGTTTTTCATCCCGCGACTCGTCTATTTCTGGACTAGCCGTAATTTCGGGAAAAGATTTCTGACTCAGCGCGGCTAGTTTTTTCCATTCTGAAACGTCAGTGGCTAAACCCACAGGCTCTTGACGCTGCATCACATCTTTTTTTCTAGGAAGATCCCACATGATTTTCTCATTTGGAATATCTTTTTCGATTTTAAAATTTGTTCTCGCCAAAGTTTGTTTTAAACTATGTGACAAAAAGTCATGAATGGTGCGCGTTTCGCGAAAACGCACTTCTTGTTTGGTTGGATGAACATTAACGTCAACTAGTTCTGGATCTATTTCCAAATACAAAACAAACGCTGGCTGCTTGCCAGGCGCTAAAACGTCTTGATAGGCGGCACGCACAGCATGACTTAAAATTTTATCGCGCACCATACGACCATTGATGTAAAAATATTGCAAATCGGTTTGGCTACGCGCAAAAGTTGGCTTGCCGATTAGGCCCGTTAACTTTAGGCCTGGACGAATATTTTCAACTTCTAGTGTTTCTTTGCCAAAGTCCTCGCCACAAAAAAACGCCATACGTTTTAATTTTTCTTCAGGGGTTTCTGCAGTTTGCAGTTTAAAAACTAGTTTATCATTGTGCTTTAAGATAAAACCAACATCAAAACGACTTAAAGCCAGACGCGTCACGACTTCTTGGATATGACGAAACTCTGTGCTAGGTGTACGTAAAAATTTACGCCTCACAGGAGTGATAAAGAACAAATCTCGAACTTCCACTGTTGTACCGAAAGGATGAGCAATAGGCTCACCAGAACTTTTGGGCTCCCCACCTTCCGCCATAATGCGCCAAGCTGCACTCTCACCTGGAGTGCGCGAAGTTAAGGTTAGTCTTGCTACAGATGCAATACTAGCTAGCGCCTCACCTCGAAAACCTAACGTTAAAACTTTTTCTAAATCTTCGAATTTAGCAATTTTACTTGTTGCGTGCCGCTTTAAAGCTAGATCTAGCTCTTCTTTGGGAATACCACAACCATCATCACGAATACGAATTAACTCAGTGCCACCTTGTAAAACATCAATTTCAATATTTTTGGCTTGAGCATCTAAACTATTTTCTAAAAGTTCTTTCAAAACCGAAGCCGGACGCTCAATAACCTCACCCGCCGCGATTTGGCTTATTAAATAGGGATCTAGCAGTTGAATATTAGACACAAATTATCCTCGCGACATGGCAATTGGCGGATGCTCAGTAAAGTAACTTTTAATTCCTTTCGCCAAAGCCTCGGCGATTTTAGCTTGATAAGCAGGTGTACGCAGCCTATCCTCTTCTCTTGGATTAGACAAAAACCCAGTTTCAACTAGCAAGGACGGTATGTCTGGCGATTTTAATACCACAAAAGCCGCTTGCTCTACATGCCTGCAATGCAGATCAGTAACATAAGCTAACTGCTGCAGAATACTTCTACCCAAAATTAAACTATTAGTGATGGTTAAAGTTTGCGCTAAATCGATCAAAATGGATTTTACTATGAGGTTTTTATCCGCAATTACATGGCCAAGCTCTGATTCATTTTCTTTGTGAGCAATCCAGCGCGCCAGTTCGCTAGTGGCCCCTCGTTGCGATAGTGCAAAAATAGAGGCTCCTGCTGCATTATTGTAATAAGCATCCGCGTGAACAGCGATAAACATGTCAGCTTTATAGTTGTGTGCTATGCGTAGGCGCTCGCGCAAAGAAAGAAAATAATCTCCAGTTCGTGTCATGACTACACGAAATCGCCCATCTTGATTAAGATAATATTGCAGATATTTAGAAATACTTAGTACAACATTTTTTTCTTGCACACCTGAAACTCCAACAGCACCGGAGTCTTTACCCCCATGTCCTGGATCAATAATGATAACTATTGGTCGCCTCTCCTTCACACTAGAAGCAACCATTTTGGGAGTTGGATTTGGTTGCTGATCCGAGAATACAGGAGGAGAAGCAGCTGGTGTTACTCTCATCTGGCTTTTTGTTGCTGAACCTGGGGTGAACAAATCCAAAACTAAGCGCAAGCTTTGTCTACTCTGGTTTCTCTTCACCCAAGAGCATTTAAAATTCACAGTTTTCTTTAAATCCAGTACCAAACGCGTATTTTTATTTCCAGAAGAACTTGCCCTTATTGATTTGACAAAAGTATTGAGTAAAGAAGGGTTATTAAAACTCGTTGCAATGCGCGTGTTGTTTAAATCTATGACAACACGATCTGGATTTGGCAAATAGAAAGCGTGATATTTGACCATTCCAGTAAAGTCAAAAACCAGACGTACAGAATTTTCATCACCAGAAACTCTTAGCCCCGTAATCGATGTCGATGAAGCGGCAAAAGCTAGGAAACAAGTAAAAAAAATCAGTACTGGAAATAAAAGAATTTTTATAAGTTTAAACATTGCAATTTTTGCAGAAGTTCATTAACTACCTTAGGCAAAGATTTGCCATCCGTGTCGTACACTATATCAGCTAACTCTTCATAAAAAGGTTCACGTTGTTTACGAAGATTTTTTAGCATCTCTCGCCTAGCTTCTTCCTCGGCTGTAATCGGACGTTTTTTGCTGTATTTAATGCGCTCTATCTGATCGTCCAGGGAAGTTTTTAAATAAATGATTATGCCGTTTTGCCCCAAAGAGATACGGTTAGCTTCCACATCAACCGTGCCACCTCCAGTAGCCAACAAAATACCTTGCAACTGAGTAAATTCAGCAATAACTTTCATTTCGCGTTGCTGAAATCCCTCTTCGCCCTCAATGTCGTAAATCCATGGGATCGTAGCACCAGTGCGCTTTTCTATGATTTGGTCGGAATCATAAAATTGCAAACCGAGCTTTTGCGACAATTTTTGTCCAATACTGGTTTTGCCAGCTCCCATTGGACCAACTAAATATACGTTTTGTTTTTTCATGTCTTTGGAAATAAAATTTTCGTTGCCTAAAAAAATAAAAGCATTTCCAAATTGCCCCAACCCCCACTACATGTATTTTATTACCCTATTTTTTTGCAACATCTTATAATTCTGTTTAATATACCACTTCCTTATTAAAATGATAGTGCTTTAAAAGAATACGGTCCCTAAAAACATGTCTACAGGATTTCTTTATAAATCAAAGAGTTACATTTTAAAGTTGGGGTCTGAATATTTTTACCCACCTTCGAGAAGCACACTTGCCTGGCAATTCATCTCTCTTAGCCTGTTATGTTTAGCAACATTTTTCTACGGTATGACAAGTTATCCAATCGTGGATATGAACGAAGGACTATATGCCGAAATCGCTCGTGAAATGCTAGTAACGCGAGATTACATAATTCCACACTTAAATTACATTCCCTATCTAGAAAAACCGCCTCTTTTTTATTGGTTAGTAGCTTTAAGTTATAAATTTTTCGGCGTTTCAACTTTCGCCGCCCGCCTTATTCCATCGCTAAGCGCTACTGTTCTTTCTTTCTGGTTTTGGCATTTTGGCCACAAATTAGGCAAAAATCGCCTTGGGTGGCTTACAGGAATGATCCTAGCTTCGGGTTTTGGCTATGTCTTAATAAGCCGTATTGTGCTATTCGATATGTTGCTTACCACTACACTAAGCATAGCGCTTTGCTGTTTTTATCTTTGGTATAAAAAAGAACAAAAATACTATTTATACCAAGCCTCAACTGCCCTCGCCCTCGCTTTTTTAACTAAAGGATTGCTTCCCATTGCTGTCTCTGTTTTTGTGTCGGTCTTATTTTTAATCATAATGCGTACACCAAAACAAAAAATTCTAAAATTCTTTAACCTTGGCGCCATTCTGTTGTTTTTCGCCTTAACCTTACCTTGGTGCCTCTTGGCTGCCCACAAAATGCCACATTTCGGTTGGGATTATTTTATAAACGAACAATTCCTGCGCCTCTTAAATCAACGCCTGCCGCATGATTATCACACCGGTCCTTTTTACTTTTATCTACCTTACATTGTCGCCTATCTTTTTCCTTGGGGCCTGCTTATACCGACGCTGTTCAAACGCTGGCATGGAAAGATTTCGGATCAAGATTCTCTCAAGGTTTTATGTTGGATTTGGTTTACTGTTGCTTTAATTACGCTTTCTTTATCGTGCGCCAAAGGGGCTTATTACATGGTAATTGGAACCCCGCCGCTGGCCATGCTCATTGCACATCGCGTAGACAAAAATTTAGAAGATTCCCACCATAAGCCGCTACTGACCTTATTCATAATATCTAGCATAATTCTCGCAATAATCACAGCCTATATCTTACATCATCATGTTCTGCCAGATGCTATGCATAAAAGATTCGTTTTGATAATGGCTGCTACCTTCCTTTTTTCCCTTCTGGGAATGTTTTTGATTTGGCGTTATCGTAAACCTATGCTTAGTTTTATACTCTGCTGCTGCCTCACACTACCTCTAATATTCTTTGGCATTCAGTTAGAAAAAAAAATGCAAACTGAATATAATCAGTCCGCTTTATCTAACTACATAAAAATCCACAACACAGAGCGTCCAGTCTATCTTTTCCAAGATTACGAAGAAATTTCTACTTTGCTTCTTTATCTGCAAAAACGCTTGCCCATAGTTGATTCTAAAAGTCGCGATTTATATCTAGGCCCTACCAGCCAAGAAGGAATCTCTTGGTTTATAGACAATAATGAATTTATGCAGCGCATAGAAAAAGAAAAAGTTTATGTAGCGGTATTGCTAATAAAAATAGATCTCTTTAAAAAATTAATTCAAGATAAATATCAATTCTGCCCAGTTGCCAAAAGCAGTAATGCTATGATTTTTACGAATGATTTAACTGAATGCCAATAAACGCAAGAGTAGGCACAAGGCCAGCCCCTACTTTGCGAATTCGGCGATCTCTGCCAAATACTGATCTTTTTTGGCTTTTGGCAAAAAAGAAGCGATAAAAGAATTGGCGCAAAGTTTACAAATCTCCTGCAAACTCAACTTTAAATCCTTATAAACAGCCATAAAATTATCGGCTATGTAACCAGAAAAATAGGCCGGATCATCAGAATTGATCGTAACGCACAAACCATGATCTAACTTGCGTTTTATAGGATGATCTCGCATACTTTTAAAAACTGCTAGCTTGATATTGGAAAGTGGACAAACTGTAAGCGGGATCTGCTTTTCGCGAAGATAAGCAATTAAAGACTCATCCTCCACACACCTAACACCATGATCGATTCTATCGACTTTAAGATTTTGCAGAGCATCCCAAATATATTCTACACTCCCCTCTTCTCCTGCATGAGCAACAGTTAAAAATCCTTCAGATCTTGCTAAAACAAAAACTCTTTGAAACTTACTCGGAGGGTTGCCAACTTCAGAAGAATCCAAACCTACAGCGGTTATTAAATGCTTAAATGGCAAGGCTTCTCGTAAAGTTTCAAAAGCTGCTGCTTCACTTAAATGACGCAAAAAACACATGATAAGGCAAGAAGAAATATGCAGATTTTTTTCACCATCTTGCAAAGCACGGCTTATGCCCTGGATAACAGTAGCAAAAGGTACTTTACGCTCAGTATGAGATTGTGGATCAAAAAATATTTCTGTATGTCTTACTCCGTCCGCATGAGCTCTAAGTAAATAAGCATAAGTCAAGTCATAGAAGTCTTGTTCCGTCACCAAAACTCGCGTACCCAAATAATATAAATCTAAAAAAGATTGTAGATTATGAAATTGATAAGCAGCTTTTATTTCCTCGACTGATGAGTAATGTAGCTTAATGTTATTCTTTACCGCCAAATCAAACATCATTTGCGGCTCAAGCGTACCCTCGATGTGCAGATGTAACTCGGCCTTTGGAATATTTTTGATAATATTTTCCATAGCTTGTAATTCTTAGGAGCGTTTACGTGTATCGCCGCCTTTGCTCTTATGTTTACTGAGCTGGCGAACCAATTTATCGACTAGCATATCAATGGTTTTGTACATATCTTCTGACTCGGCACTAGCATAGATTTCTGTGCCTGGTAAATGAATCTTTCCTTCAGCAATTTGACGCTGACTATCCACTGTAAAAACAACATGAACGCTAGTTATTTGCTGAGCATAGCGCTCGAGCTTTTTAAATTTAGTATGAGTAAATTCACGCAGTGTTGGCGTGACAACGATATGATGGCCAGTGAATTGAATTTGTTGCATACAGGACTCCTTCTTAAAGTTAAAGTAAAAATTCATCGCCTAAGTAAACTTCGCGCGCTTGTTTATTCGCCATAATCTCTTGCGGTGTACCATGTGCGATAATATTCCCATCATTGACGATATAAGCACGATGACAGATCGTCAAAGTCTCGCGCACATTGTGGTCAGTAATCAAAATACCAATTCCCTTTTCATGTAACTGCGTAATAATTTTTTTAATATCTATAACCGAAAGAGGATCTATCCCAGCAAATGGCTCGTCTAATAATATAAATTTCGGCTCCACAGCTAAAGCCCTAGCAATTTCAACTCGACGTCTTTCTCCACCTGATAAACTAATTCCTATATTGCTCCGCAAATGTTCGATATGAAATTCTTTGAGCAATTTTTCTAATCGACGCGCTCTAGCTTCCTTACTCAAATTTGGTATAAGTTCCAAAATTCCCATAATATTATCAGCAACGCTAAGCTTACGAAATACTGATGCTTCTTGAGGAAGATAACCAACTCCCAACCGGGCTCGCTCATGCATAGCTAAATTAGTAATGTTTTGCTTATCTAAAAAAATCTCTCCATTTGAAGGAGGAACAAGCCCCACAATCATATAAAAGCTAGTAGTTTTTCCAGCACCGTTTGGACCAAGCAAGCCAACGATTTCTGTGCTTTTAATTTGCAGAGAAATATCTTGCACTACTTTGCGCTTTTTGTAGATTTTTTCTAAATGTTCTGCTTTTAAAATATGCATAAGTTAAGCCTTGGGCTGTAAAACAATAGTTGTAAGGCTATTGGCTGATGGTTCGGAAAAAATAATCTGCCTTGCCAAATCATACTTTATGTGTTCACTATTAAATTTATTTTGATTTTGGTCAATTTCAGCAAGACCCGTCAGAAATATTAGATTTTTCATAGGGTCAAATTCAATTTTTTTAGCTTGGGCATCAACCGGGGTCTTATTTTCTTCCGAAATAGTGTGATATTTAGCTGGCTCCCCAAATGCTACCATGTTTTTTATTCCGTCATTACCTCTGTAAATAAACAGCGTTGGGGCCTCTAAATGGCTACTACCCTGGTCGAATTTAACATTACCAGAATAGATACATACCAAATCTTTTTGCCGACATTCAGCTTTATCAGAATTTAAGTATGCAATTTGGGCACGATCACTATCCAGCGCCAAAGACGTATTAGTTACTAATAAAAACAAAGGGAAACAAAGAAAAAACCATCTGGCCACTTTTTGTTTGGTCATGATCAATCGCCAACCTTTTTTTCCGGAGCATATTGCCCTTTTACTTTGGATAGAAGGTACAAAACACCGCTCTTCATATCTAACTTAGCTCCCACAGAGTCTACCACATTACTAGGCTGAGTGATAGTAATAGGCTCTGTGGTTTCCGCAAATTTGGTATCGGGATAAACAGTAAGAAATGTCGTCTTAATGTCTAATTCGGAAGCGCCTAAATTAGCGTCCGCAAACTCTGAAATGTTAACATTATCCTTAAGTTCAATAATGCTTTGTCCTTGTTTACTTATTCCATTTAACGCTCGAATATGCCAAATTTTCTTAGAATCATCTATAATTTTTAGCTCTGGAGCTTGCAAAACATAACGATCATCTTGCTGATAATGCGTAACATTTGGCGTAAAAAGCTGATGAACAATTTCTCCTGTTTCATCCATTTGCCTAAAAGTTACGCCTTGCATAAACATGTCAGGCTCTGTTGGCTGATCTTCGCCACTGTATATTTGACTGCGAATAATGTTAAAAGCCACAAACCAGCCAGTGCTTAAAGCAAAAAAGGCTAAGACGCAAAGTAAAGAAGAAAACTTGGTATTCAATTTTTTTACCTGAATTAGTATATCAAGACGCGGTTGATCCTAGAATAGCCGGCTTTCTCCCTTTTTTTTGGTCTGCTCGCAGCAAACCCATACACATATAATTAACGCTAACGCTTTTGTCGACAACATTTACCACGCAAGTTGGTGAACAATTCTGCATCTTAACGCTAATGGGAATCCACCAAGTTCCAGTGGTTTCATTGCACCAATGGCTATTTTTTAGTTTGCCAACTTTGGTACAAATTTGGCTATTTTTCGCTAAAGAAATAGCTTCAGTCAGACTCAGCTTAGATGTTGTATCTTTTTTTGTGCAATATTCTTCGGCTCTGGCTATCTGATTAATAAAAATCAAACAAACACTCAAAAGAACCAAACTCAACTTAAATTTACAACTCTTTGATTTTGAAGAAATTCTTGTAGACATGTTTTCCTCTCACTTTAGGATAATCCAGCCCTTAAAATATCATGCATATGCACAACTCCTGCCAAACTGCCATCTTGTTTTAAAACAACCAACGATGTGATCGCATGTTTTTCCATCAAACGCAAAGCATCCAGCGCCAAAGCATTTTCCCGGATTGTTTTATATTTTTTGATCATCACATTCTGAATTTTTATTTCACGAAGATCACAAGACTTTTCAAGCACACGACGCAAGTCACCATCAGTAAAAATACCCACAGGAGCGTCTTTCAGGTCAACTACTAAAGTCATGCCTAGATGCTTACGCGTCATTTCCATTAAAGCTTCATTGATAGTAGATGTATCAGACACTTTAGGAACTTCTTTTCCTGTATGTATAAGATCGCCGACTTTCAGCAACAATCTCTTGCCTAAAGTTCCACCAGGATGTGATAGAGCAAAATCTTCAGCTGTAAATCCTCGAGCCTCAATAAGCGTAACCGCCAAGGCATCTCCCATAGCTAAAGCCGCTGTGGTACTTGCTGTTGGAGCAAGACCAATTGGACAAGCTTCTTTGACAACGCTTACATCCAGATTAATAGTAGCTTCACGCGCTAGCGCTGAATTTGGGCTTCCAGTCAGAGCAATCAGGGGTAATTGTAAGCGCTTTATTGCCGGCAAAATGGCTAGTATTTCTTGCGTATTTCCAGAATAAGAAATCGCTAAAACCACATCCTTAGGACTTAAAACGCCAATATCACCGTGGCTTGCCTCCCCTGGATGAACAAAAAAAGCGGGACTTCCAGTACTAGACAAAGTCGCAGCGATTTTACTTGCAACATGACTAGATTTCCCCATACCAGTGACAACAATTCTGCCTTCACAAGCCAATAAATATTCACAAGCCTTAACAAAATTGGCATCAATACGAGAACTAAGCGCCAACACAGCGTCTGACTCAATTTGCAGCACTTTCTTGGCCAATTGATAGATCTTTTGAGAATTTAGCATTTTCGTCTAGATATTCTTAACTTTGGCAATCTGTTCTTGAAATACTTTCACTTCTGCCAAAGCTTGTTTATAGAATTTGCTAATTATGACAGGGTCTTTCCCTTCCAGCAAATAATCATCTAATCGGGCACAAGCTTCTTGTGTACGCTTCGCTCCACAATAGCTAGCCAAACCACGTATTTTATGCGTCATAACACGTAGGGCTTTAAAATCTTTGTTTTTATATATTAAAGTGAAAGATTTGATTTTTCGCGGCAAATCTTTTTTAACGGAAGCAATTATAGTACGAATCATCTGTTCGTTATTTCCATAATTTTTACGCATCAGTACAAGGTTAATAATTTTACCTGTAGTTGTGCTTTTCTTATCTGTCAAGACCTTGTTTGTTTTAGTTGGTTCTCTCCATCCCGAAATAAAAGTAACACAAAGATCCCTGGCTTTTTCTTCCGTTAAAGGCTTACTCAGCACAGCATTCATACCAACTTCCACACAATGTTTGGAATATCCTGCACTGCTATGAGCTGAAAGCGCAACTATCGGCACAAGATTATCTTTATTAACTTCTTGCTCACGAATACGCCTAGTTACTTCGTAGCCATCCATATCTGGCAATCCAATATCCATCAAAATAAGATCATAACTATTTGCTCTGGCTAGCTTTATAGCTTTAACACCATTGGATGCTATATCCACCGCGCATTTCATACGCCCTAAAATAATCCTACTCAGCTTCCCCATGAAAGCGTCATCTTCAACCAATAAAATCTTCCACTTTTTTCTTTTACTATTGGGCTTAGTTCTTTCCAGCACTGGCAAGTTATGAAGATTAGATATATCTCCTTGGGTTCCATGCTCTATACCAGAATCATCCTGTAATTTAGCCTCTTGCAAAGGAATCAAGCATATAAAAGCAGAACCTTTGCCCTTTTTACTCTCTACAGAAATTGTACCGCCTAATTCTTCCACAAATTGCTTTACTATACTTAAACCTAAACCCGAACCAGGACAAGTCCCATTGTAGGAAGGAACTAGGCGCACAAAGCGCTCAAATATCTCCTCATTCTTTTCATCCGGTATCCCAATCCCTGTATCCCGCACAATGAGTCGAACGGTTATTTTATCAGCCTCTTTTTTAGCTAATTCTACAGAAACCCTAACCTTACCCACAGAAGTAAATTTTAAAGCATTGTTAGTTAGTTCTAAGAGTATTCTCTGCAGCCTCATGCGATCCCCAAGAACATAACATGGCAGATCCTTAGAATAACCGTATATAAATTCTAGCTTCTTCTCAGCAGCTTTAGCCCCATTCAATAAAACAATTTTATTTAGAGCATCTTTCAAATTAAATTTTTTATTAAGAAGCGGTAATTCACCAGACGTAGTTCGAATTGTATCCAAAATTTCATCCAGAAAATCAAAGAGAGTGCGGCCTGATGCTACAAGATTATCGGCATATTCACGAGTTTTTTGCGGTTTATCAGCTTCTGCTTTAATAAGTTCTGCAAAGCCCACAATACCCGAAAGCGGAGTGCGAATATCATGACGCATGTTTTCTAAGAATTGAGATTTTGCCTCGTTGGCAGCCTCTGCTTGCTTTAATGCTTTCTCAAGCTTTTGTTCGGCAAGCTTGCGATCGGTGATGTCGAAACTTAATACTCTTATACCAACGCATTTTCCTTTATCAAAAAGAGGTTGTTTTATGGATAAATAATACCGCCCTTTAAATGGCTCTTCCTTTATAACTTTTGTTCCCACCCTCATTACTTCTTTGCAATGTTCCCAAGATGGAAGATCGATGTTTGCAGCATTTACAGAACCACGAGATATAGATGCAACCATTCGATTGTTTTGTACGAGATAGTCCCCATTAACGTCAATCACACTGTAATTAAAGTCTACTGAATCTAGGAAAAGCGAAAGTACATCGCCATTAGTTGTATCAAAAAGTTGATTGTCCAATTGATTTCCTCCCTTAAAAATTGTTTCACTTAAACAACGCTAGTTGCTTGGAACAACTTTTTGTGGCTGAGCAAATGTTGTACTACCAGTAACTGCCATCTCTTGTTGCTGCGCCCTCTCCGCTTCCACAGCACGAATTAATACACTAAAGGGATCAACCTTCAGAGCACTAGGATCACTTATGTGTATTCTATATGAAATGTGAAATCCAATGAATTTTTGCGAATACTCCAGTGTAACAGGAGCAAACGATTTACTTACCTCTCCTTCGTAATTTTTTCTAGCTGCATCTATACTGGTTACTAATGTTGCTATAGCCTCCGCCCTTTTTGGTTCGTTAAATTGGATAACACATTCCCCCTTCCACACATGATTTTCTTTTGTAAAGGACATCTTTTCAGAAAAATCCGGAACCGGAGGAGAAGGCGATCGACCATTAAAAAAAGAACTTTTCCCTAGCAAACGCGGAGGACTACTTGGGACGGGGGGCCTACTAGAATTACTTCCTGATCCAGGTCTTACTGTTGGTGAAGGTGGTTTAAATTCATACCCCAAGTATAACGCACCAGGATATGGAGGATTACCCGTACCCACCAGCTTTTGTAACACATATCCGCTAGCGCTATTAAAACTAGGCGCAGGGTAGCAAACCACCTTGCCACAACATAAAAAAGCAGCACTTTCTGTAAAAAGGTATTCCTTAGCAGCTTCTACCGCTGCCCCTTTGTTTTGTTTATCTATTTGGTATCTATGAGAGTGTTCAAGAATAAGATCATCAACAATCTTCTTAAAAACTGGATCGGCACCATATAGCTTTGCTACATCTTCCTTCGCTCTAGGATATAGTTCATTATTTGTGATGTCTCGCCAATATAAAATATCTTCCTTCGATTTAAAGCCAAATGCTGGATCCAAATTATCTAACCTGCTAGCATTTTTGGCTATCCATTCATCATCTGCTTTTTTAGCTTCACCAGGCCCAACATATACTTCGAACAATCCCTCTCCGCTTAGCACTACTCGTACTTTCGAAATGGCCAATCGGGGCTGTCCTCCCTTTTCAATTGGCGCCAAAAGCCTATTCCTATTAACTAGACCAATAAAATCATCAAGTTTTGCTCCAACCTGAACATTTTCACCTTTTCTATTTAGCCCCATGCTTAAAAACAAGTATAGCTCCACCGGTTGACCACCATTTTTTGTGTCAACAAAGGTAGACAAACTATCTGTAAATTTAGCTGTAAACATGGTATTTATATCACTAAAGTTATACGAAATATTTTTAAACCGTTGTTAGTCCAATCTAATTTAGGATTGAAATTAAAAGGGGAATCAATACAAAACTAGACACTTAAAACCACTCTTAGGCCTTAAGGAAAATGCCATTATCCCTTATAATCTTATCCCTAAACAAACCTCTCACGCGCACATTATAACACAAAAACAAAGTAAGCATTAAACAGCCAAGTCTTACTCTTAAGATTATTTTAAGCGAATATTTAGCGTTGATGAAACACCTAAAAACATGTCTACATGTTTTCCTTATAAATCAAAAAGTTATAAAAATAAGATCGAAAAAGGTCAAAAAATCGACTTCTAGATCTTTCTCACCCTCAAAATAGCTTTTTGAAAATCGCGGATTTCGACCAGACATTTTTTGTAGAGCTTTCCGATAGTCGAAAATTCATTCCCTTCCAGCAAATAATCATCTAGTTTAGCACAAGCTCCTTGAGTACGAGCAGCTCCACAGTAGCTAGCCGAACCGCGTATTTTGTGTGTCATAATCTGTAAAGTCTTCAAATCTTTATTTTGATATGCACAAATGAAAGAATTTATTTTATTTGGTAAATCTTTTTTGATAGAAGCAAGTAAAGTCCGAACTGTCTTTTCATTATTTCCATAATTTTTACGCATCAGTGCAAGATCAATAATTTTACCTGTAACTTTGTGTGATTGGCCTCGAGGAGGTTTTTTTTCTTTTGTGGATTCTGTCCATCCCGGAATAAAAGCACTACAAATATCTCTCGCTTTTTCTTCCGTGAAAGGCTTACTTAGCACTGCATTCATACCAACTTTCATACAATGCTGCGAGTATTCAGCGCTAGTGTGGGCCGAAAGCGCCACTATTGGCACAATATGGTCTTTCTTAACTTCTTGCTCACGGATATGCCTAGCTACCTCGTAGCCATCTATATCCGGCAATCCTATATCCATCAAAATAAGATCGTATCTATTTTCCCTAGCGAGATTTACGGCTTTAGCACCATCCACTGCTATATCTACCGCACATTTCATACGCTCTAAAATAATTCTGCCTAGTTTCCCCATAAAAGCATCATCTTCAACTAACAAAACATTCCAATTTTTTCCTTTACGAGTTGTTTTTTCTTTTTGTTTTAGAGGCAAAATGGGCCTCATCAAAAAAGCTTTTTCTACATATCCTTCCACCTCCGCCGGCATATCAGAAGCATCCTGCAGCATGGCTTCCTGCAAAGAAATTACGCAAGTAAAAATCGAACCCTTACCCTCCTCACTCCTAACAGAAATTTCGCCCTTTAAATCCTCAAGAAATTGCTTAACAATAGTAAGCCCCAAGCCGGAACCTTGAGATATCCCTTTGAAAGATGGGGTTAAACGCGTAAAGCGTGTAAAAATGTCTTGCTTTCTCTTTTCAGAAAAACCCATGCCCGTATCTGCAACAATAAGTTTAATAGCTATGTCCGTTCCTTCTTTTTTAGCCAACTTTACGGAAATTTTAACTTCACCTTTGGAAGTAAATTTCAAAGCATTGCTCGTTAATTCTAAAAGGATCCGCTGTAACCTAACTGGATCTCCCACTATATACTCTGCTAACTTTTTATCGTAATCGTAGACAAGATTTAGTTTCTTGGTAGCTGCTTTAGCTTTCTGCAATAAAATAACTTTATTGAAAGCATCTTTCATATTAAATTTTTTCTTGAGAAGCGGAATCTCGCCTGATGTAGCTTTAATGGCATCTAGAATTTCATTGAGAAACTCAAATAATGTACGACTTGAGGCAATAAGATTATCTATGTATTCGCGCGTTTTTTCTGGTTTATCAGCCTCTGCTTTAATAAGTTCCGCAAAACCTAAAATCCCCGACAGGGGTGTACGCAAGTCATGTCGCATGTTTTCTAAAAACTGCGTTTTTGCTTCGTTGGCAGCTTCAGATTTCTTTAGAGCTTCTGCAAGCTTTTGCTCAGCAATTTTTCGGTCGGTGATGTCGATAGATACACCAAGAAGTCCAATTACATCTCCCTCGGAATTGCGCAAGGGTTTTTTGATGCTAAAAAAATAAGTTTTAGTGCCATCAGGATTGAGATGAACTTCTTCCAATAATTCGGACTTATTGCTCTCCATAACTTTTTTGGAATTTTCCCAAGCTGGGTCAGCGCATAAATCAGAAGTGTGCTTGCCTATAAGTTCCTTAATGGAAGACAAACCTAAAATAGCCAACTCCTTGTCATTTCCCCCAAGAAAAATCCCCTCTTTATCCACCCAATAGAAGGCAATTGGAAAATCTTGTAGCAAACTATCCATGGCCGCTTCTTTAGCTATGGACACGGCTTTTTGAGCAGTTAAATCTCGTATTGAATTGAAAGAATTTGGCATGATCAGCTCCTTGCTTGGAAGGTTATCTATATTATCTTAACAATCTACTTGGATGTTGGTCTAGTATTATTTTCAGCACCTCTAGTTGGAGAAGTAGGAGGAGATTTTGACTTAGATTTTTCCTGGGGAATGGGGGCGCGCCCACTTTCCTCTCTGCTAACAGCAGCAGCAGCTGCTGCAGCTGCTGCTACGGTAAAAAATAAAAACTTTCCACCACCACTAAGACAAAGTTCGGCCACAGGAGAACGAGTGCTACTAGAACTCGAGGTAACTGCGTCTTGTTGCGAGACTTCTTCAAGAACTGGGGCTAAATTACTGTTACCATGACTAGTTCCTGCACCGGATGGTGTGTCTGATAACAGTGTTGGATCGCTTGGTGGTGAAGTACTGAAACTACTGTTAACTTTACTTGCTGAAATACTTTCACTAACACTAGTAGACGGTGATTCAGCTCTTGAGGATGAAGAATTGGAAGACGTGGTGCCGGTAGAAGTACTGGAAAGTGCAGTACCTTCCTCATGACTTCGAGGAGTACTAGACCCGCTAGAAGATGGTGGTGATTGGCGACCAGATGGTAAACTATGGCTAATACCTGCTAATAATTGTTCTATCTTTAGTTTTCGCAGCTCGAGTTCTCCTGGGGTACCAACATCCAGCAATTCGTTGGTCAGTTTAAAATCCTTATAAACCTCTCCAATTCTTGCCCTTGCTATATACATTGGAGATCCTAATACCCCCCGATAAACTTCTATAGGAAATTTTTTCCATTGCTCACCATGTAAAAATATTTGAAAAGCACTCTCCTCCTGCATGTAATGTCCACAACAATCACTGATATTCTCCCAAGTTACAGTGTGATCTTCTATTTTTTTCCGCACGGCTGTCTTCTTAGCTGCTATTTTTTCGGAAAATCTACCTTTAACTTTGCCTAAGTTTTTTCTAAAACCGCTTACATCGTTCTGATTGGGAGTTGACCAGCTCCTAACTACGCCCAAGCACCTCTTAAATTCAGGCTCGCCAATAACATCTGACCAGTCAAGACACCATTCCTTCTCTCTACCTTGTCCTTTGGCAAAATCCTGCAATAACTTAACAACTACTTGGTTTTGTTTTTGCCATTCACTCCAATACAGTTTAGATATTCCAGCAGCTCTTATCTCAGCTGCCCCTAAGGTATCACCTTTTTCCCAGATACGTGGCATAACATTAAATCTATGTAAATGAGTGGTATTTAAAAGCGTAATGATTCCTTTTCTATTGGGATATTTCTTAAGTTCATTAATAAGAGTGTTCACAATTGCCAAAAGGGGGGTTCCAGTCTGATCCTCAGGAGTAAATTTTACCGCTAACTCATTAGAACTGGAACTTGAAGAGGAAGAGGATGAAGTTGGTACAGAAGTCGTTGTACTTGAACTTTGAGGATTGTCGCTTTCCAATGCTGGACAAAATCCGCCCATGCTAATAGAAAGCAAAATATCTCCATCTTTTTCAAAAGGTTTTGTAGAGCTAAATTGCAACATAAACAAACATCACAAACAGGGTCATACGTCCAAATTTCAATTAGCACCAAGGTTAAAAAGGGGAATCAAAACAAACCAGGTACTGAAAAATCCACTGCTAGCTTTTCAGTAAAGTGCTGTTATTTATCCCTTGGCAGCTATGTCCCTAAATGAATTTATTAATTTAGCATTGTAACACAAAAATAAAACAAGCATTAAGCAGTCAGGTCTTACTCTTAAGATTATTTTAATAGGATATTTAATCGTTGATGAGAGTCCTAAAAACATGTCTACGTGTTTTCTTTATTTTTCAATAAGTTATATTTTCTTTAGGGTACAGACGCGATTAATCGCATCTGTACTTATGATCAAAGAGTTTTCTAGGCAAAAACAAATTTTCTGGTTATTATAATCGCCTGTGCTTTTAGTTTTAATTTTTTAACATGACGATGTTATGGCTGCTACTCTCGATAACTTAGTAAAAATTCAAGGACTGAACTTTCAGCGCGGTGAGCGTTATATCTTCAAAAACGTTAATGTCGACATACCTCGCGGCAAAATCGTCGCTATCATGGGACCATCTGGTTCCGGTAAAACCACACTACTGCGCTTAATCAGCGCGCAGCTAACGCCCAAATCTGGCACTATTTTGGTCGACGATACCAACATGTTTAAATTGCGTCGCCGAGCTCTCTATAAAATGCGCGAAAGCATTGGTTTTCTTTTTCAAAGCGGCGCTCTTTTTACAAATCTAAACGTCTTCGAAAACGTAGCTTTTCCACTCCGCGAACATACTAAATTACCAGAAGAAATGATTCACGATTTGGTCTTAATGCAACTAGAAACTGTGGGACTACGAGGTGCACGCGATCTCATGCCTAGCGAACTTTCTGGCGGAATGTCGCGCCGAGTAGCCTTAGCAAGAGCTTTGGCACTAAACCCAAAACTCATGCTTTATGACGAGCCGTTTACTGGCCAAGATCCGATAACCATGGGCGTTTTGGTAAAATTAATTAAACACCTAAATGACATTTTGGGCTTAACTTCCATTATTGTATCTCATGACGTAGCCGAAACCGCTAGTATTGCCGATTATATTTATTTAATTTCTGAGGGACAAATCGTCTCTTCCGGATCGCCCAAAGAAATTTTTACTGACAAAACACCTTGGGTAAACCAGTTTGTACACGGACTAGCCGATGGCGTAGTACCTTTTCACTTTCCAGCTGTTCCCTTTGCCGAGGATTTACACCTGTGATGAAGTATATTCAAAAATTTGGTCAGCTTGGTTTGAATTTTTGCTACCGCATTGGCTCATCTGGCATATTTTTAGTGCAAACTATTTTCCGTCGACCTCGCATCATTCGCTTTACACCGCTTTTGATCGAGCAACTTTACATGGTCGGCATCCTATCGCTTGTAATTATCATGCTTTCCGGATTATTCATCGGCATGGTTTTGGGTCTACAAGGATTTAATATCTTACAAAAATTTGGAGCGACCGAACAACTTGGCCAAATGGTTGCCTTAAGTGTTGTACGTGAACTCGGTCCCGTGATTTCAGCCCTATTATTCGCCGGACGCGCTGGCTCTGCTTTAACAGCTGAAATAGGCCTTATGCAATCCACTGAACAAATTGCCAGCATGGAAATGATGGCGGTTGATCCCCTTTGGCGCGTCATTGCTCCACGCTTTTGGGCGGGGTTAATTTCCATGCCCGTTTTGGCAATTATTTTCAGCGCTGTCGCAGTTTTTGGTGGCTATTTGGTTGGCGTGGAATGGCTCGGCGTTGACGTTGGACAATTCTGGTCTAACATGCAAGCTTCTGTCGATTTTCGTTTAGATGTTGTAAATGGAATTATTAAGAGCGTAGTATTTGGCTTTGTCTGTACATGGATTGCGATTTACCAAGGTTATCACACCGTGCCAACCGCCGAAGGCATTGGCCGCGCTACCACAAAAACAGTTGTCTATAGTTCACTCGCAACTTTAGGTTTAGATTTTATTTTAACTGCCATGATGTTAGGAGGATGGTAATGTTTAACAAACGCTTTGTAGAAATTGCCGTCGGTTTGTTTATGATAGCGGGCCTTTTGGCGCTCTTCATGCTCGCTTTTAAAGTCAGCAACTTAAGCCAATATTCCAGCAGCGACACATTTAAAGTCACTGCTCTTTTTGATAATATTGGCGATCTAAAAATTCGCGCGCCAGTAACGATCGCGGGCGTACGCGTGGGCGAGGTTTCTTCCATCATTTTAGATACTGCCTCTTTAAAAGCAGACGTCACTTTAATGATCGACAAAAGACAAGACAAACTTCCAGTTGACACTGCTGCCAAAATTCTCACTGCCGGGCTCATCGGCGCTAATTATATTAGTCTAGTTCCAGGTTATGCGGATGAAATGCTAAAAAATGGCGGGGTTATAACCGAAACACATCCAGCGTTAATTTTGGAAAATTTGATCGGACAGCTTATTTATAAGTTGGAAGGAGATAAGAAAAAAGAGGAGAAGAAATAGTATACAATTATAAATTGTGAATGATGAATTATGAATTAACAAGAAAACATGTCTATAGGTTTTCTTTATATATCAATAAGTTATGTTTTTAAGTTGATGGGGCGTTTTTGGAATCTTGTCAGTAACTAAAAAACACAGTATATTTCAACTACAAGTTAATATAATTAAGATTTTTCAAACCGAGGTTTAGCATGGAAACGTTTTGGACTATACTATCTTCAGCTCTTGTAAGCCTGATTATCAGTGCTGTTTCGATTGCTTTATTTTTAGGTAAGTATAAACAAAAAGTTGATACACATGAAAAAAGCCTAGAAAAACATGATAATAGAATAATCGAATTAAGCGATCGTATCTCCAAAGTAGAAGGTGGCCTTGATAGGGACAGAGCTCACAGTGATTATATACAAAAAAAGAGTCCTCTAGGCCTCACTGAAAAAGGCAAGGCCTTGCTGTTAGATAGTACCGGAAAAGATTATGTAGACAAACATAAAGCTCAACTGATTGAAAGCATAAAATCCACGAATCCTAGAACAGCCTACGATGTCCAAGAACTCTCCAAAAAAGTTATACAAAAAGAATCCAATACTGACGATTTTAGTCCACTAAAAAACTATATCTTTAACCAGGGACTAGATCTAAATTTACTTATTGATATTTTGGGAATATACCTGAGAGACATTGCGTTAAAAGAACTGGGATTTAATATCAATGACATTAAGGATTAACATCATGCAAATTAAAATCATCAAAAACTTAATTATTTCTCTATGCACTGCAAGTTGCCTTTTATTAGGCATTGCAGCCAAAGCCGCATCTAGCAACGATCCTCCGCCCTTAGCTATGTTAAAAGCCACGGCGGATAAAATAATTGTTGAATTAGATAAACACCGTCAAACTTTAAAAAGCGATGATGCTTTAGTGAACGGCATAGTACGTCGTCTGGCCCTTCCACACTTTGACGCCAACGCCATGGCTCGCTCTGTAGTTGGGCGTCAATTCTGGCAAACATCCACCCCAAATGTTCAAAAACAATTCACCAATGAATTTACCCAATACGTCATTCGCACTTACGCAGCCGCTCTAGCTAATTACAATGGCCAAAAAATTAGATTTTTCCCCATGCGCGGCTATGACGCAAGCCAAAGTCGAGCTCAAGTAAATAGCGAAATTTTGCAAAATGATGGCCCACCAATCCCAGTTAGCTATCGTCTTATCAGAACCGGTAGCGGCAATTGGTTAGTCTATGATTTTAGCGTAGAAGGCGTTAGCATCATACAAAATTACCGCTCACAGTTCGCATCTACTTTATCTAAAAGCGGCTTAGCCGGTTTAGTAGCCGAAGTACATGCACACAACCAAAAATTACGCTAAAGACCAGCCATGGAAAATAAATTTACTAAAACAAAAGATGGTATTTTTGCTTTACATGGGGATTTAAGTTTCGCCAATGTTGCGGCCGTAGCGCGCGGTGGCTATGACCTAATCAACAAAATTCCAAGCATTAAATTCGATTTCGCAGAAGTAAATATCCTCGACAATGCCATTTTAGCTCTACTTCCTGCGCTAATGCGTTATGCTAAGAAAAAGCGCAAAGACATTCGTTTCGTAAAGCTCTCCAAACAAGCTCTAGATATGGCAAGAGTGAGCGATTTAGCTGCGCTCTTGCCAAGATAGCTCGAGTAGATATGCTTATCAAACCAAACAAGCCAAAAACTGCGAGGCACTGATAGTTAGTATTTTGCCAAAATGAGTGTTTTTTATATTTCGTACGTTTTCATTTTTTACGAGCTGTACACCGTGATTGCAATCTAGATATTTCATAAATACTGACCAATTATCAGACAAGCTTTCATCGTTTAGTTTAACTTCTACTGGAAGCCAAGGCTTATTGTCTTTAACGATTAAGAAATCGATCTCTTTTTTCTGTTTGTTTCTAAGGTAACATAGCTGAAAATCGCCCTCTCCTGTATCAGTCAAATAATCGCAGTATTTTAATAAATGGGAAGCAACTAGATTTTCAAAACGATGCCCAGGATCTTCGATTTCGCTCCAATCCCACAAATAAAGCTTGCCTTCTTTTTTGAGAGAACGAGGTAAAGATTTAAAATAAGGTTGAATTTTAAAAGCATAATAAAGCGCATACAAATAACCCATCCAGCGCTTGAGAGTTGTGTAAGCGACCTCTAAGTCTTCGCTTAAAGCCTGTAAACTTAGTACATTAGCTGCCCGCTCAGGCAATAGTGATACCAACATTTCTATTTGACTAAGCTCCGGCAATCGACTCAAATCACGCAGATCTTCTCTCACGATTTTTTCCACCCTACCCCTATGCCACAAATTTAATGTCCTCGAGTCTTCCGATAACAGCGGCTCCGGAAAAGGACCAAACTTATCTAAAAGCTGCAAGTATTTTGCAGAATTTTTCACTTCTACAAAATCGGAATCAAATAAGTGTTCTAATAATTTCTCGTGAGATATAGACTGCTTCGGAGAAGCCAACTCTGCTAATGAAAATGGATGTAAACGGAAATGATGGTAACGCCCCAATAAACTATCACTTCCTCTACGATAAACATTTAGTTTGGCACTACCAGTTACTAAAATATCGCACGCCTCAGGAGAGGAATCATATACACCTTTTAAGCTACGCTTCCAGAGTTTTGCCTTGTGAATTTCATCTAACACAATTAATGGCTTAATCCCAGAAGAACCATTAGAGGATGGAATAATTTGCGTAGGATCTTTAGTCCACAAACGTCGAAATTTAGTTTCATCCCAGTTGTAATACTGACCAATACCTCGCTGTTTAAGCAAAGTTCGTGCCATAGTTGTCTTTCCGCACTGCCTTGGCCCCGAAACAAAAGCCATTTTCCCTACAGAAAAACAAACTTCTTCAATAGCATTTTCTAGGTATCTACTTTTACTCATGTGACTATTTTAGCGTCTAGCGATAAAAAAGTCAAATTGTGACTATTTTAGCGACTGACGCTAAAAAAGTCATTTTCGTATCCCATCATGACTCCTCCTAAAATTTAAGGTAAACTCTTGCCATGCCACCGCAAGAAACCCTTGAAAAACTCTCTGGACACATAGAACGCATCACTTTTCATAGCGAAGATACGGGGTTTTGCGTACTGCGCGTAAAAGTGCGAGGTAAAACCGACCTTGTAACAATAATTGGCAACGCTGCAACTGTAACGAGCGGTGAATATTTAGAATGCCAAGGAACCTGGTTTAACGACAAAAACCATGGCCTGCAATTCAAAGCACAGGAACTAAAATTAGTCCCACCCACAACTAGCGAAGGCATCGAAAAATATTTAGCTTCCGGCCTAATTCGCGGCGTCGGCGCTCACTTTGCCAAAGTTTTAGTTAAAGCCTTTGGCGCCGAAATTTTTGATGTTTTAGAAAATGCTCCAAACCGCTTAGATAAACTTCCCGGTATTGGCGAAAAACGTAAAGAACAGATTTTAACTTCTTGGGTAGAACAAAAAGCTATTCGCGACATTATGATTTTTCTGCAAGGAAACGGCATTGGAACGGCCAGAGCTGTGCGCATTTACAAAACTTATGGCGCCAACGCTATCGACAAAATCCGCGCCAATCCTTATTGTCTAGCTCTAGATGTTTATGGTATTGGCTTTAAAACTGCCGATGAGTTTGCTCTCAAAATTGGCATAGGCAAAACGTCTATTCTTCGCGCCCAAGCTGGCATACGCCACGTTTTACAAGAATTCGCATCGGGCGGCCACTCAGCCGTTTTAGAAGAAAAAGTTTTAGCCTCTGCAATAGAAATCTTAGAAATCCCCGCAGAAATCATTAAAAAAGCTATAGACTTAGAAATCAAAGAAGAAAACATTACGGCAGAAGAGTTTGATAATGAAAATTTTTTATTTTTAACCACGCTCTACAAGGCTGAAGATTTAAGCACTAAGCACATCTTTCGCCTTAAAACCGGAAAACCAATTTGGGGAAATATAGACAGCGAAAAAGCTCTAAGTTGGGTAGAAAGCACCACTGGCTTGGCCTTATCTAATTCACAACGCGCTGCCATTGACTTAGCCTTACGCGAAAAAGTTTTAATTATCACTGGCGGACCTGGCGTTGGTAAAACTACTATTATCAATAGTTTTCTTAAAATAGTCCGAGCTAAAGGCGTAAGCGTAGCGCTATGCGCACCTACGGGACGAGCCGCCAAGCGTCTATCAGAAACAACGCATCTACAAGCTAAAACAATCCATAGACTCTTGGAATATGACGCTCAAACGCGCAATTTCACACGCCACCAGTTTAATCCGCTAGTCACTGATCTTGTTGTCGTCGACGAAGCGTCAATGTTGGATATAGTACTTTTTTATAATTTACTCAAAGCTATACCAAATCATGCCGCGCTAATTTTAGTGGGCGACGTAGACCAGCTGCCTTCTGTGGGACCTGGCTCCGTGTTATCTGACTTAATTAAATCAGAATGTATACCGACTGTACGTTTGACAGAAATTTTTCGCCAAGCTGCATCTTCGCAAATCATCGTCAATGCGCATCGCGTCAACCAAGGCCAGCTACCCTTTTCTAATCAAGATGAAGATAGAAAAACCGACTTTTATTTAATTCAAGCGGAAACTCCGGAAGAAATCCAAGAAAAATTGCTCTACGTTGTCACAGAAAGAATTCCCGAACGCTTTGGCTTTCATCCGCTACGCGATATTCAAGTTTTAACGCCGATGAACCGCGGCGGCTTAGGAGCGCGCGCACTCAATCAATTTCTGCAAACAGCGCTAAACCCTCGCGGAGAGCCGAAAATCACTCGCTTTGGCACAACTTTTGCAGTTGGCGATAAAGTTATGCAAGTCGTAAATAATTACGACAAAGATGTTTTTAACGGCGATATCGGCTGTATTAAAATTATCGATTTAGAAAATCAAGAAGTGCATATCGATTTTGACGGCAGAATGACGGCTTATTCTTATAACGACTTAGACGAACTAATGCTCGCCTATGCCACAACGATTCACAAAAGCCAAGGCTCAGAATATCCTTGTGTCGTCATTCCACTTGCCACACAACACTACATGCTTCTGGCGCGAAATCTCCTCTACACAGCCATAACCCGCGGCCGTAAACTCGTCGTTTTAATCGGCCAAATGAAAGCCATCGGCATGGCTGTCAAAAATGAAAAAACCTCGCAGCGTGTGACGAAGCTTGTACAACGTTTACAAAATATGTAATTTTTTCGCTTCCCCTTTGCATTTCACCCAAATACTAAGTAGAATGCTCGCGAGTTTGAAAGGGCAGACACGAGATCTGCCCCTACTTAAAAATGTAAGTCACGCCTTGGCGTGATTGATTTATAAAGAATTATTGTAGACATGTTTTTAAATTAAAAAAGAGGTGTGCTTTTCTTATGCCCGGTATACGAATTAAAGAGCAAGAATCATTTGACGTAGCCTTACGTCGTTTTAAACGTATTTGCGAAAAAGCAGGTGTTTTAAGCAAATTACGTCAACTAGAATATTTCGAAAAACCTACGACCAAGCGCAAACGTAAAAAAGCCGCTGCGGTCAAAAGGCATATGAAGCGCCTTTCCAAAGAAAGTGATATTATGCGCGGCATTTATAACCGCGATCACGACTAATTTTTATGAGCGAAAGTCTCTTAAAAACCAAAGTTCAAAAAGATATGACAGACGCTATGCGTGCCAAAGACACAGCGCGCCTGGCCACTATTCGCATGCTTTGGTCCGCAATTCGCCAACGTGAAATCGATGAGCGTATTACTCTCGACGACTCGCAAGTTATGTCTGTCATTGAAAAAGCCATTAAACAGCGCCGTGATTCCATCGAACAATATCGCGCTGGAAATAGAGCCGATCTAGTCGCAAGCGAAACTTCCGAAATGGAAATTTTGCAATCTTACCTTCCAAAACCTCTTTCTGACACTGAAATCGAAAGCCTACTCAAAGAAGCTATCGCCGAAACTGGTGCCGCCTCCATTAAAGATATGGGCAAAGTCATGAACATTGTCAAAACCAAGGCTCAAGGCCGCGTTGACATGGGCCAGATCGGCGCTCGTATTAAGGCGATACTAGGAAACACTTAAAGTCAATACCGTGAAAAATACGGTATTGTTGTAAAAGTATTGATTGCTAGAATTCTCTAGCATGAACAAACAACTTCCAACGCCACACGATCGATTTTTTCGCGCCACCATGACGCATCCAATTGACATAATAGATCAGCATCTAACAAAACATGGAGGAACGAAGTTGCCAGTTGTTTATCCCATGGTTTTTTATAATGGCCCAAAGCCTTATAAATACTCGACTGATCTTTTTGATCTCTTTGAAGAAGACAAAGATTTAGCATTGAAAATTTTCTGGAAACCCTTCGATTTGATTGACCTTACTCAAATTCCAGACGAAAAATTCAAAGATCATCTCATGTTTGGCGTTGCCGCAAAAGTCATGAAACACATTTATGACAAAGATTTTTTGTTATTTTTGAAAATACTTATTCAGGAATTAAGGAGAGTTGAATATACCGATAAAGAGCGGTATATTTGTGCTATATTTTCATACATACTAGCAGCCAGCGAAGTTTCTATAGAAGCATTCACTGAAACAGTTAGGGCTGGTTTAGTAGATCCAAGCGGGGAAAAGATCATGACACTAGCAGAACAGTTTAGACAAGAAGGCGTAAAAACCGTAGCTAAAAACCTGATTAAAAAAGGCCGTCCATTAGAGGAAATTGCGCAAGTAACCAATCTCTCTAAGCGCGAACTTAAAAAGCTGCGTAACACATAGCAGTTCTTGCAAAGTTCAAATGACCCAAACCGAAATCATCCGATCTACCGAAGAATTCGTCAAAGAAAAACTTGGCAATAACATCGCTAAAAAAGAGCAATTTAGCCAAGAATGGAACTTCAAAGTTTAACCCATTGATTTTAAAAGAAAACATGTAGACATGTTTTTTGGTAGAAACAGGTTTAAAACCTGTCTTTACAGTTGAATATCGAAGCGAAGCCAAGTATATTGCATAGCATGCCAGGCCTAATACCACGCAATTTCATTAATGATTTGCTCGCCCGAATTGACATCGTCGACGTTATTTCGCCACGCATAAAATTACGCAAAACCGGTGGCAATTACTCGGCCCTCTGCCCTTTTCATAAAGAAAAAACGCCGTCTTTTTCGGTAAATCCAGCTAAACAGTTTTTTTACTGCTTTGGCTGCGGCGCACATGGCGATGCTATTAAATTCGTCATGCAATTTGATCGCCTAGATTTTCTAGATGCAGTCGAGCTCTTGGCCGGCCAAATCGGCTTAGAAGTACCTCATGAAACGCTTTCGCCCGAAAAGCAGGTCGCTTTGGAACAACATAAAAAATCTTATGATTTGCTCGCAAAAGTCGCTAATTTTTACGAAAAATCTCTAACAGAATCGAGTAAAGCCGAAGATTATTTGCGTACCAGGGGCTTAAACGCCGAAGTTCGGAAACGCTATGCTTTAGGTTATGCGCCGGGTATGCGCGGCGGATTAGTTAATTATTTACAAAAAAATAATTTTAGTAATAAAGAAACTAGCGAAATTCTTTTACAAAATGGACTTTTACTCAAAAACGATTCCGGAACAATGCACGAGCGCTTTCGCGATCGCATTATGTTTCCGATTCGCGATAGACGCGGCAGAGTTATAGCCTTTGGTGGCAGAGCTTTTGGCGACGAAATGCCAAAATATTTAAATTCCCCTGAAACGCCGATTTTTCATAAGGGCTCCGAGCTTTATGGGCTCTACGAAGCACGCCAAGCCACGCCACATCTAGAGAAAGTTTTAGTTGTGGAAGGCTACATGGATGTTATTGCTTTAGCGCAATATGGTATTGACTTTGCCGTCGCTACCATGGGCACGGCCATTACTGATAAACATGTCCAAAAGTTGCTGCGCGAAACCAAAGAAATCATCTTTTCTTTCGATGGCGATAATGCTGGCCAAAATGCAGCCTGGCGTGCCTTAGAAAACATTTTGCCACTCATGCGCGATGATATGCAGGTAAAATTTCTCTTTTTACCAACTAAAGACGATCCGGACAGCTATATTCGCAAGGAAGGCCAGCTAGCTTTTTTACGTAGCATAGAAAGCTCTGTTCCGCTTTCCGATTTCCTCTTTCAAAAGCTAAGTAGCGATTTAGACTTGAATAAGCCAGACGGCAGAGCTGTTTTTGTGCAAAAAACTCGTATTTTGCTCGACAAAATGCCCCAAGGAGTTTTCCAAGAAATGCTTTGGCAAAAGCTAGCACAATTGGTACATAGCGACGTAAACACCTTAAGAAAGACTCAGACCAGTGCGGAGCCTAGCCATCAACCTCCAGCAGAAATATACACTAGAAATAACTCTTTCCAACAACATAGCCTCCCACAACCCGCCAAAACTGCTTTGAGCCTGCTTTTGTATCATCCAGCCCTCGTGAAAGAAATTGTAGATTTAGAGGCAGTGCGATCTTTAAATTTACCGTCTTTATCCCTGCTTTTTTGGCTTTTTGAGCTACTCCAAAAGCGTCCAGACTTAACTTTGACAGAAATTCTAGAAAGCTGCCAAGATCCTGCCAAAATGCAGTTTTTAGCTGAAATTGCTATTAATCCACCGCTTATCCCCCAATCTGGCCTAAAAAGCGAATTTTTAGGCGCTATAGACAAGCTACATGGCTTAAGTTTAGACCAAACTATCGATGAATTGATGCAAAAAAGCAGCCAAGGGACTATAACCAATGAAGAAAAAGCTTTGCTTTGCCAGCTTATAACTCAAAGCAAAAAATAATCCCTAATTTGCTGTTTTTCTTTAAAATCAATAGGTTATAATTTTAAATTTAAGAATGGAAAAATGGAATGCCTGGCACCAGATGTACAAAAATTAAATTTTTTCACATTTTTTCTTTTCTTGTGCTATAACTCTCTGACGTTTAACAACTTTTATAGGGAATATCCAGTTTTATGTCTACAAAAAATAAAAAGAAAAAGGCCAAGCCAGTGAAAAAAGTAGTCAAGAAAAAACCTGCTGCAAAAAAGTTAATATCTAAGAAATTAATAGTTAAAAAACCTAAAATCAAAAAAAAAGCAGCTAAAAAACCTGCCGTTAAAAAGCGAGCCCAAACACCTAAAAAAATCATCAAACCAGAAAAACCGACTCCAAAACTCAAAACCAAGACTGCGACCGCGACCCAAGCAGTTGCTCCAGCTACAGCGACACAAGAACAGTCGGGTCTGCAAAAATTAATTTCAGAAGGCAAAAGAGACGGCTCTGTCTCGGTAAATGCTGTAAACGCTTATCTTTCTACTGACTTTGATGTCGACCGCGTTGAAGAAGTAATTAACATGCTAAATGGCATGGGAATTGATGTTTGCAACGAACAAGATGATTCAGATGGAGCAGCAAAAGAAGCCGCTCCTATAGCGGCCCCGGTCGCTCCTGTTGTTGCTGCTACTTTAGGCGATGAAGAAGTTGGCTCAACGACCGATCCAGTACGCATGTATATGCGCGAAATGGGCAGCATTCCTCTTTTAGATCGTAAAGGAGAAATCGCTATAGCTAAACGCATCGAAGAAGGAACTCGCTACATGCTATCTGCTTTAACAGAATTTCCCGGCATTATCGAATCCATTATAAGTGACTATGAAAAAACTTTAACTGGGGAAAAACGCCTCTCTGACATTGTCACTGGATTCGTCGAAGATGACAAAGAAGCAGTTATTGATGAAAAATTAGCTATGCAATCCGAAGCTGATTTACTAGAAAATTTAGATGGTGAAGAAGATCTACCTCCTGACGCTATTGTAATGCCGAAAAAAACTCCAGAGCCTATCAAAGAGCCACCCAAAGTTGAAGTTAAAGAAAAAGATAAGAAAAAAAAGAAAAAAGATGATGAGGAAGGCGGGGACGAAAGCGGCGGAGAAGAAGCCGAAGAAGACACTAGCGAAGACGGAAACAGCTCTGATGACTTGGATTTATTTGACGGACCAGATCCAGAAGTAGCAAAAGAACACTTTGAAGAGTTAAAAAATTTAGACACCAAATATGCCAAAACCCTGAAAAAATATGGTCGCAAACACAAAAATACCGAAAAAGCGCAAAAGAATCTTACTGAATGCTTTTTAAAATTCAAACTAACTGCTAAAGAGTTTCATAAACAAGGCACTAAACTGCGTCATCTCTTAGAAAATATTCGTGCACAAGAATTCCTAATCATTGATGCTTGCGTAAAAAAAGCCAAAACCTTGCGCAAAAACTTTATCGCCTCTTTTGTCGGTAACGAGAGCGATTTAACATGGTTAGATCGATACATCTCTAAAAACAAAGACCGCGCTGCAATACTCCGCGAAAACGCAGCTAATATTCACCGCGCACAGAAAAAACTTTTAGCCATAGAGCAAGCAAATCGACTCAAAATTCAAGAAATCAAAGAAGTGAATCGCCAAATGTCTATAGGCGAAACACAAGCTAGACGCGCCAAAAAAGAGATGATCGAAGCAAACTTACGCTTAGTAATTTCTATCGCCAAAAAATACACTAACCGTGGTTTACAATTTCTAGATCTAATTCAAGAAGGCAATATAGGCCTAATGAAAGCGGTAGATAAATTTGAATATCGCCGCGGTTATAAGTTTTCCACGTATGCAACTTGGTGGATCAGACAAGCCATAACGCGCTCTATTGCCGATCAAGCACGTACAATTCGTATTCCCGTTCATATGATTGAAACCATTAACAAACTAAATCGAATTTCGCGTCAAATCCTACAAGAAACAGGATCGGAGCCAACTCCAGAGGAACTGAGCAAACTCATGCTTCTTAGCGAAGAAAAAATCCGAAAGATCCTAAAAATTGCCAAAGAACCAATTTCCATGGAAACGCCAATCGGCGATGATGAAGACTCTCACCTAGGCGATTTTATTGAGGATAACAACACTCCTCCGCCTGTTGATTCTGCTACCGCATCAGGCTTAAGAGAAGCTATCGGTGAAGTATTGGCCTCTTTGTCTCCACGCGAAGCAAAAGTACTCCGCATGCGCTTTGGCATTAGCATGAACACTGATCATACTTTAGAAGAAGTTGGTAAACAATTCGACGTAACACGCGAACGTATTCGTCAGATCGAGGCTAAAGCACTCCGCAAATTACGCCATCCCAGCCGTGCCGAAAAAATGCTAAGTTTCCTAGATCGAGAAGATGATGAATAGAACCTTGCAATTTACCACATAAAGCTGTGGCAAAATAAGCTATACTGTGTTATCATGTCCTCAATAAAGGTGGTGTAAAACCTGAATAATCTGCGACACCGAAAGGTATCGTAAGCGTCATGTAATGGCGTCAGACTCAGGGTACTGCCTTTTTTTATACCTACGATTCAACCAAAAAACAGGTAATATTTAAATGCCATCAGCCTCTGTATTTCTTGATGAAAGCGGCGATCTAGGATGGAAGTTCGACGCGCCGTATAGAAAAGGTGGTTCAAGTCGCTATTTAACAATTGCTGCTTTGATCGTTCCTCATGAAAAGAAGCACTTTCCTCCCAGATTAATAAAAAAATTATACAGTCAACACGAATGGCCCTGTACTGCAGAAAAAAAATGGAAAGATATGTATAATAATGAAAGACTAAATTTTATAAAAAATTCTAAAAGCTTATTGGAACAGCACTCAGAGATACAATGCACAGCTATCACTGTGAACAAGGAGAAAGTACAAAGCCATATACGCAATGATCCTAATAAGCTTTACAACTACATGATTGGACTTATCTTACCAAGAAAAATAAAACACTTTAGCAGGATTGTCTTATCCCCAGATCCTAGAAGCATTAAGATTCAATCTGGCAATAGCTTACCAGATTACTTAAAGTTGCTTTTATGGTTTAGCGAAAAAGCTTCAACAGATGTTATGTATCGTCCCTTAGATAGCGCCACATGTAAATCAATACAGTTCGTAGATATGCTGGCCGGAGCCATTCAAAGATATCATGAGGACAGAGACAACATCGTTGATGACTTACGTAAACATATCAAAACGCATGAATTGTTTTTTTAGATAAAGATTAGAATCTTGCATTCTATTATAATTTGCAGTTAAAATGCGTTTTCCTCTAATTGAGGGCCTATAGCTCAGTTGGTTAGAGCAGGGGACTCATAATCCCTTGGTCCTAGGTTCGAGTCCTAGTGGGCCCACCAAATTCCCCTTCCACGCTCTCTAAAATCAACTCTTTACCGCTTATAAGTTCTACAGATGCTGCACCGCAAGCTGGACATAGATAAACATTATCTTCTACAATAAATTCTTTTTGGCAATCGCGGCAAAGAATCTTCACTTCTTCAAAAGAAAGAACTAGCTCAGCGCCCTCAGCACAGGTGCCTTTAGCTAAGGTTGCAAAAGCAAATTGCATAGTGTCTGGAACGATTTGGCGCAGTTTTCCAATGCGTAAAGTAACTTTTGTAATGCGCTTTAATTTCTTTTCAGAAGCGATTTGATCCAATGTGGTAAATATATTTTGTAAAAGGCTAAATTCGTGCATAAGACCAAGTACAATAATACAAAATTCACATTCTGGCAAAAAGTCAATACCGGGTTTAAAGCCCTTGCTAAAATTTTAGAAAAAGCTTAGTCTATGAACTTCATAAAATGCTGAGATTTTTCACTATCTAGGTTCTTTGTATGTCTCTTAAACACACTCTACTAGCCACATTTACACTCCTTTCATTAACCGCCCTTAGCAACACGCTAGCAGCGGATTTAAGTGAAACTTATCGCGAGGCTTTGGCTAACGATCCGACTTTTAAAGCAGCCGGAGCTACATTAATGGCTACCAAAGAAAAACTACCCATTAGTCGCGCAGCTCTACTGCCAAACTTAAGCGCCAGCACTGATGTTTTTCGTAATTTCTCTAGCACTGATGGCACAACTCCATATGGAACAGATGCCGGTGGACGATACTTTACTAGCACCAACTCCTTGACTGTCACCTTGAAACAGCCCGTTTTTAACTACACCTCCTGGGCAAAAGTGCAAAACGCATCGGCTTTAGTCAAACAGGGCGAAGCCACTTACTTCTACGCACAACAAGATTTAATCTTACGTACGGCAACTGCTTATTTGAACGTCTTACAAGCCATAGATGTCTTAAGATATACAAGAGCTGAAAAAACATCCATAGGTTCTACTTATAACCAAGAACAACAGCGCTTTAAAGTTGGCTTAATTCCTATAACGAATCTATATGAAGCTAAAGCTCGCTACGATAAAATCTGCGCCGATGAAATAACTGCGCAATTTGATGTTACCAACAAAAAAGAAAAACTGCGTGAAATTATTGGACACGAACCAGATAATTTAACTCCATTCGTCAAAAAACTACCTCTGATAACCCCCGATCCAAGTGATATCGAGGCTTGGACCGCAGCGTCAGAAAAAAACAACTACTCTTTGCAAGCCGCTTACTACGGGATGATAGCCGCTAAAGATAATATTTTGGTCGAAATGGGCGGACACATGCCAACTGTCGATGCTAGTTCCAGCTACTACTATTCTTACAATAATAACGCCTCTGGCTCTGGCAATTTATATCGCAATAGAGTAGGCACTTTGGGGCTCACTTTACAACTCCCAGTTTATCAAGGCGGCTTGACTAGTGCAAAAGTACGTGAAGCCAACGATAATTATCAGCAATCTGTAGATAACCGCGAAAAAACTTACAGAACAGTAGTAAGCACCGCACGTCAATCTTATTTAGGTACTATAGATGCCATAAGTAAAGTGAAGGCGGACGAACAAGCAGTAATATCTAACGATAGCAACTACAAAGCCATGGGGGTCTCTTATCACTATGGTACACGCACCATGACAGATCTTTTAAACGCTGAGTCTGGTTTATATAGCGCGCAAAAGAACTTCGCTATAGATCAGTATCAATATCTAATACAAACTTTAACATTAAAACAAGCAGCTGGGTCGCTTAGCGAACAAGATTTAAAAATAATAAATAATTGGCTGGATAAAAGCAAAACCGTGCCAATCGTACCAACTGGTCCAGTCAAAAATACTCCAAGCAAAATCAGCAATGACTTAAACAAAAAAGCTACGTCAGCTACAAAACTCACGCTAGTGCGCTCGCAAGGAGAAAAATATGTTCTTTCTCTAAATCCACAACACTACGTTCTGCAACTTGAAGCAAGTAACAACGAGCAAACTTTGCGCTCTTTCATCGCAAATCATCCTGGACCTTTACATCTAACCTATGTCGGCATTACCACCGGCGACGGCAAAATCTATAAACTTATCGCTGGAGATTATGCCTCACAACAACAAGCCGAAAGTGCAAAAACTAAATTAGCACAAGCTTGGCACTTGTCCCCTTGGGCACGTAAAGTTAGTTCTCTGCAAAGTGAAATCAACCACTAAAAACAATCCTCAAAGTTATTAAGAAGGAGTAAATAAGCATGAAAAAGAAGTTTCTAGTATTAATCGCCAATTCCAGTGAAGCACAATTATTCGATGCTGCTGAATTACGCAGCAAAGATGTCTTAAGTTTAGCTAAATTTGCTCACCCTAAAAGCCGCGAAAAAGTGAGCGATCTTGTGACAGACAAAGCTGGATTCGTACAAAATCACGGTGTTGCTGCTAATGCCTACGAAGGTAAGCACAATCCCAAAGAAGTTGAAGCGGAACACTTCGCAGAAGAATTAGTGAAAAGTGTTACTGAATTTTGCCAAAAATATCAACGTAGTGATTTACTCTTCGTCGCTCCAGCTCACTTTTACAATTGGTTTAAAAAACACTGGCATCATCACAACATAAACATTGAGTATTTAGGCAAAGACTACACAAAACTTAACGCAAGAGAACTCACATTAATTTTGCGCAAACACTTTGAATTGCCGGACTAGGAAGAAAATTATAAATTATGAATTATGAGTTATGAATTTTAGAGACCTGAACTTCAAATTACAACTCATTGATTTATATATAATTCCTGTAGACATGTTTTTTACATCCTTCTTTAATTCATAATTTATAATTCGTAATTCATAATTATTTTTCCCCATGCCAAACAAAAAACAAAAACATCTTATCTTCGCCGTATTATTCTCAATAATAATTATTGATGCTTTGGGCATTGGTATAATTTTTCCGCTTTTGGGACCTTTATTTCTTAGCAAAACAAGCCAGATCGTTTCGGGATCCCTAAGCCATGACATGCGCAATATTGTTTATAGTTTGGCGCTAGCAGCTTATTGCACTTTGATGTTTTTAGGAGCTCCATTTTGGGGCGACATGTCAGATCGCATTGGCCGCAAGAAGGTTTTACTGTTTTGTATCTTTGGAACATCGTTAAGCCTTGCGCTTTCAGCATTCGGAATCTTTATCGGCAGCGTTGCTACATTGATCTTAGGACGCGCTGCTGCTGGTTTTTTCGCTGGCAGCCTAGCTGTAGCCCAAGCAGCTATCGTCGACATTAGCAAGCGCCATGATAAAATCAAAAACTTAAGCTATATCTCTTTCGCAGGATGTTTTGGGTTTTCTTTTGGACCAACTTTAGGCGGACTTCTCGCTTTTCCAAACCTGCGACACGGCATTGGACTTGCCATTCCATTCCTTGGCGCGGCTTTGATAGCTGGATTAAACGGAGTTGGCCTTGCCGCTCTTTTCCGCGAAACATTTCATCCAAGAAATAAAACAGGAGTTAAACTCAGCCAAGGCTGGAATATTTTTGTCTCCGCTTTTAGAAACCACAAAATACGCAACCTATCTTGTATGTTTCTTCTCGCAGAAGCAGGTTGGTCTATTTGCTTTCAATTTATACCCGTTTATGTTTTCGATCTCCATCATTACACATCCCTCCACATAGGCTATTTAATGACTTTCGCCGGCCTAATCTTTAGCATATCTCTTCTCGGCATCATGCCCATTTTAAGTAAGCGTCTCAGCACTAGGCACATAAAAGACTACTCTCTAATTCTTACAGCTTTAGGAATTTTACTCGCCTTATTTAAAAGTCAACTTATGCTCTGGATCAGCATCATTCCAATTGGGTTGGGCGGGGCCTTATTTTATGTTGCTTTGCTAGCCATGTTTTCAGATGCTGTAGATAAAAACATGCAGGGTTGGGTTATGGGAGTTTTTGCAGCAGTGGAGGCAGCAGCCTGGAGCCTAGGAGGCTTACTTGTTGGAATACTTCATCTTTTAGGCGACGCAGCTCCATTTATTACCGGAGCCGCTCTCGTATTAGCCAGTTTTCTTTTGGGAAAGTATGTATATATAAAACACGAATGAACTACAAAAACATATAAACTTAATATAGAATTGTTGCTCAATAAATTTCAATTTTTTCACTTTAATAACTCGGCATATTTATTATGTTTGCAAGCAAAATTATAACTAGAATAGGAGCCATATTGGCCCTCTTTTGTCTTTTACTTTGTTTTAACCAAGTTATTTTCGCCGCAGCAAAAACAGCGGATATAGCAACATCAACACCAATTTCCAACACTCCATTGTCTTTCTTTTATAGCAACAACTGCCCACACTGCCAATCTGTGCGCGACTTTATAAAAGTTAATAGACTAACTGATCTTTTTGTAATTCAAGAAAAAGAAATTTCCAAAACAGAAAATCAAACGGAATTACTGCAAGTAGTAAAGAAATGCTCCATAAAAGGCAAAACAGTAGAATTACCTGTTTTGTGGGACGGTAAGCAATGCGTGGTTGGTGAAGATGCTATTACCGATTATTTTACCAAAATGAGCCAAGATAACGCAGCTCCTTAAAAATTTTATGCATAAATTTAAACTCTCCCCTTTTTCTCAAATCCTACTCGCTTTTTTTGGCATTAGCTTGCCTTTACTCGGTGCACAAGCTATTTGCCCTGTCTGCACAATAGTAGTTGGTGTTGGCATTGGATTATCGCGTTGGCTAGGCGTAGACGATAGCGTCACGGGTCTTTGGATTGGAGCATTTACTGCGTCTTTAATCGCTTGGACTATTGTTTGGCTCAATAAAATTAATATCCGCTTTTATGGACGTAAAATTCTTACTACACTTTTCTATTATGCCATTATTATCGTGCCGCTTTACTACATGAACATCATGGGACTTTCAGATAATAAAATCTGGGGTGTAGATAAGCTACTTTTAGGCATCATTTTGGGTTCTTTGGCTTTCCTCATCAGCATACTATGGTACAACCATTTAAAGCGCAAAAATAACGGCTTATCTCATTTTCGCGGCGAAAAAATCCTTATACCAACTGTAGTGCTCATGATTTTGAGTGCGATTTTTTATTATTTAACCAAATGAAAAAACAATCTCCAATGGATATTTCCAAAATCGAGGCTTTTGTTGCAAAAGCCCAAAACTTAAAAAAACAAAACAAGCTAGACTTATCTTCAGATCAAGATTTAAGCATTGCCCTCATGAATCTTATCTCTATTGAGGAACATTTCTTCTTTAGTGGCGCTAAGACTGGCAATACTAAATATTATGATCTACTTAGCGAAATTCGCGCAATGCGAAAAGACCTCCTTAAAAAACTAGTCCCAGAATATACTGATGGTAGCGAGCGCTGGTGCATTTCCAAGCATTTATTAGCAGCTTCCATGCGGTTAATGGAAGTTGGAACTAAGCAACTAGATTTAGGAAATAAAGAAACAGCTTACGATTTTTTTCATAAAGCCTATGACCTACACTCTCTATTTTGGGGAATAAATCTCAACTTAGTTGACCTCAACCAAGTCAAAAATATCGATTCTGAAGCATTGAACATCGGCGACAGTGAAAAGCAGAGTCTACGTGGTACACTAAGTAAAATCATGCATAAATTAATCGATTGCTGTTTAGAATAAAGGGAAAGATCAAAAAATGCTCTACGCCATACTTTTTATTGAAGGATTTGTATCTATTGCCTTAGAAATTTTAACCATTCGCCAACTGATGCCTTTTGTTGGCTCAAGCGTAGTTGCAACCAGTTTAATCATTGGCGTATTTCTTCTCTTTCTTGCTTTCGGCTATTTTCGTGGTGGTCAATGCAAACTTAACTTTACTAAAGTTTTACAAAGAAACTTTGTCATAACCGCAGCCTTTGCTGGCTTAGGACTCAGCTACTTCTTAATCAATATACTTTTTAGTTTTTTTAGTCACCTCGGACTAACCAACACCCTTTTTTCCTTAAGCGCTTATTTGCTTTTGATCACAGCTCCCATGATCTACTTTATCGGACAAACCATTCCTATTACGATGAATCTTGTTAAGAAAGGCGAATTGGTTGGTAATACTGGCGGTAAAGTTTTATTTTTAAATACCTTAGGTTCTTTTCTTGGGGCCACAATAACTACTTTAGTTCTAACAGAATATTTTGGCGTCACATGGACTGTATATATTACGTTTTTATTGACAACAGCTCTGTTTTTCCTTCTTCCCCAAAAAAATAAAAATCTCATTAATAAAGAATCAGGAAAAGCGCTTTTTAGCATATTTCTACTTATCGTTATAACTTACATAACAAATATTTCTTTGAATGGTACTTATTTCAATGCTACAACTAACTATGCCAACTACAGCATACTTCAAGCATCCTCACCTCTTTACAAGAGCGATGTGAAACTTTTAGAAATCAACAGATCTTTCTCTTCTCTCCTTAGCAATAAACGAGAAGGTTTTCCCTATGTGGAACTAATCAAACGCATCTTATTTAAGGATCTAGCTCTAAAAAACAAAGAAATTTTAGTTTTAGGAGCTGGTGGCTTTACTATGTCAGCACAAGGATCGCATAGCAACAATTTCACCTATGTTGATATTGACCCCAAGATCAAAGAAATTGCAGAAAATGGTTTTATAGAAAAAGTGAATGGCTCTTTTATAGCAGCAGATGCACGTAGTTTCATGCGCCAAAATAACAAAAGTTATGATGTAATAATTTCCGACACCTATAGCCACAAACAAAGCATACCAGCAGAACTTTTAACCATAGAATATCTCCAAAACATCAAGCACTCGCTTTCTAAGAACGGCCTAGCAATTTTCAATATCATAGAGAATCCGCTTCTTGGCGATAAATTTGCCAAACACACCGACTCTACTATTCGTTATGTATTTAAAAGCTGTAGCGCAACGCCTTTAAGCTTCGCAACACACTCAACTAATATAATTTACGTTTGCCAAAAAAATAAAGTTGAAGAAGACAACTACATCTACAGCGATGATAAAAATCGAGTTACTTTGGAATCGTCGTAGAAATTATTCCGGTTAAGATAATAACCTAGCTTTTTTGTAAGCACTGTGTTTACAAGCAATATTGTTTTCACCAAGCGCTTCAGCAATAATTTTTATAACCAAAGTGTTTAGGCTTACACCCTCTTCTACTGCCTTACTCACTAGTCGCAAATGTATAGATTTTGGCACTCGTTGTACCCATTTTCCACTTTGCTTTTCTAACCCACCAGGGCATGGAATCACACGTCCTGATTTTTTTGCAGCATCTACCCAACATTTAACCGCATCGCGACCGTTCTCAATAGCTTCCTCTATTGTTTCACCATCTGACATACATCCTGGCAAATCAGGAAATTCAATTAAATAGCCACCACCATCTTCCTCTGAAAGATGTCGCAAAGTGAAAGGATAATCCTGTATTCTTTCTTTTTTCAGCGGATTATTACGCATTTTATCTAGCAGTTTGTCGATGCTTGCCATAATAAATAATTAGCTCCATATACTTTATAGTATCATATATAGTACTAATACTCAAGCGCCATTTAAATACACGTTCTTCTCCACCTCCACGTAAGTAAAAATGCCCCGCATAAAGACCCAGACAAACATCCCACATAAACACCAATCGCACCTAAATGTAGTGTGAAAGCACAAAAATAACCAAGCGGTATGCTTATCAGCCAATTGCTAGTTATGCTAATTAACATTGGAGTTAACGTATCCTGAAAACCTCTTAAAGCCCCAGTCAAAACAGCACCAACTGTATCACTTAACTGTGTTACTCCGACAACCGCCAAAAGGCTTACCGCTAATGCGATAATAGCCGCATTCCCCATATTATCTCCATGTAAATAAATATGAGTAAAAATATGTGGAGTAAACCAATATAATAGCGATGCTGAACCAACCACGAGCAAACATATAAACACCCCTGCATAACCTATTTTTTCGATAAATTTTCTTCTTCCAGAACCCAAAGCTTGCGCCACTAAAACCGCCGTGATATGTGCAACACTGTATGGCACCATAATAAACAAATTAACACACTGCGTTGCAACCTGGTGCGCAGCCAAGGCTGAAGTACCAACCCAACCAATCATGTAAGTTCCAAACGTGTAAGCCATCATCATCGCGCCCCACTCAATGCTAATGGGCCATCCGATAATAAAAAGTTTCTTAAGATGTAAAAAAAGCTTATCCATTCCAAAAACAAAAAGATTAAAAATGCGAAATTCTTTAGCACAAAGAAAATAAAAAAGTAAAAA